>Ga0315336_1001736_pt1 | contig 38775 bp, 36 predicted proteins | sample ASW5metaG_FD_204512 | JGI IMG/M metagenome (GOLD analysis project Ga0315336, IMG submission 204512) | Ammonia-oxidizing marine archaeal communities from Monterey Bay, California, United States - ASW #5 | ecosystem: Environmental > Aquatic > Marine > Intertidal zone | place: USA: California... | reverse complement strand
GACGAAACGTCCCCGGGTCGGGTTTGCTAATAGCTAGAAGCGTATCTGACGTCAGCACCCGCGAGACAGATTTGGGCGAATGAACAAGAGAGTGTTTCCAGCTCACCCCTTGCTTTTGACCCGATTGATCAGCCCGCGAAAGAACAGGTATGGCAGGATCGCCAGGATTGCCGCGACGGTGATTGCGGGCAGGATGGCAACCGATTTGTAGGAGACATACTGGAAGACGCAGTCCAATGCGACGGCAAGAATGAACACCTTTCCGATGCTTGCCCAACCATGCTTGATCAGCGCCTGACGTTCCTGTTGCGCAACATTGGTGGCCCTCCAGAAATACGGCGGAGCACCATCCCTGGCATCCTTTGTCCCATCCAGATAGCCGAAGATCGCCGCAATACATGGCTGCAGGATCAGCCGCAGGTTCAATGGGCCGTCGAAACGGCCGAACAGCTGGAAGGTGGTGTCAGGTTCCATTTTGGTGCTCCGCTTCTGTATTCCCAGATTCAGCAGTTACGTGCGCCGTTCGTTCGGCGGGACAATTTCAGGATTGCCCGCCACAGCAGCATCTTCAGTTCACTTTCTCTATGTCGTTCAGCACCCACGTCTTGTCCATGTAGCCCTCGAGCGGGCCGTAGAAACGAAAGACGACGAAGAATCCCTTTTTGGGATCGGTCTTGACCCAGTTCTTTTCGCTGGCTCCCTTCGGCTTCTTCGGACCGAAGAAGACATCGACCGAGCCGTCAGGATTGGTTTTTGGCTCACGCAGACTGCTAACTGTGATGTTGCCTCCCGAATCGAGCAGGCTCCGGCTCTTGGGATCATAAGCGGTCACGGCCCAGAACTTCTTGACGGGGGGATTGGCCGGCACTTGAAGCTTGTAGTTCTGATCCCCGAGCAGGAACTCTCCGTTCTTGTCCCGGAGGCCGGTCAGGTAGGCCGTTCCCACGCCCGGCGTGGTGGGGATGAGGTTTGGCGCGACGACGATCGCCGCGTAATGCCAGAGAGTGCGGGCGTCGATGTCGTTGAAGCCATTTCTCGTGAACTCAGTATTTCGCAAGAACATCTTTTCCCAGCGCCGGCCGGGCCAGTAATGGATCTCCGGATCCCTGTTGGAGTACACGATGGCACGGGACATCGCGACGCCCTGTTTCGCGGCCTGGTCGAAGATGCGCTTCAGGCGTGTATCCGGCTTGAACGGCTTGCCCTTCTCGATGCCGAGCGTGGCCAGGCGGCCCAGTTGCTCGGGGCTGAACAACTCGGTAGGCTCATGCTGGATGATCTTGTTCAGCATCGCGAACGCCGAACCATCTTCCGGCGGCAGGCTGTTTATTCCCTTGCCCGAGGCCTTGATAGCAGTGCCATTTCTTGGGCCGGTTGCGAGGGGGTAGACTTTGAAACGCTGCTGGAACCAGGCCACAGCCTGGTCACCGGTGCCGACCTCGCCGAAACCCCGCATCATGGGCCAGACCCGGTAGCCCTGGGACTTGATAACGAAGTAACCATCCGGCACATCCCCTTTGTACCCTGGAGGCAGGAAGAGATATTTGCCACCCTTGCCCTTGTCCGGACCCACCGCGCCAAAGCCCGTTAGGTACTTGAAAACGGCATCGTTGGCAGTTCCAAGCATACCTGCGGGGATCTCGACCACCGTAGGCCCATCGATCTTCAGATCGAGCGATGCGACGGCGTAGACGGTGACGTCGTTGCCGGTCAGGTAGTTCTCACTCGGCTTCATGAAGCCTATCACGCCGAAGTCCGAAGAGGTCTTAAACCCGAAGTCCCGAACCTGTGAGCTGACGATGGCGTAGAGCGACAGGGCAGGATAGAAATCCATGTAAGCCTGGGTGGCGCGTTGCAGATCCATCTCATCGTATATCTTCTGGGCCGACTCCTCGGTGGGAAACCCGCCTCGGAGGAACTTGAGTTCGCCCAAGCTTGTCCCTATTTTCGCCGGGGCCGGTTTGAAGTCTTTGGCCGTCTGTTTTTTGCCAGGAGATTTGAACAAGTTTACGTCTTCTTCCGCCTGGGCCAGCGGAGCCAAGGAACAAACCGCGATTAACATCGCTGCGAGACGGAATTCCTTCAGGCGTTTTCTGTGCATGTTCGTTCTTTCCTTTGTTATATGGCGTTCTTGCTGAGATTTGTTTCTCTTAGTTCACCAACTCCGGATCTCCCGGCCTCCAGGTTTTTTCAAACCAGGGTTCAAGAGGCCCATAAAGGCGGAACAACATGTTCCAACCTTTACCCGGTATTGTTTGAACCCAGTTGTTCTCCTGCCCTTTAGGAACCTCCGGTCCAAAGTAGATGTCGTATGAGCCGTCTCCATTCTTGATGATGCCAGGCTTGTTGTTGTCGATACCTGGGAACTGTTGGTTGGTCTGCAGCATGGCGCGGGTCTGGTTGTCGTAGAGGGTAAAGGACCAGAAATCCTTGGCGGGCGGGTTTGGCGGCACGTTGGCCTTGTATGTCTTGCTGCCGTCGTAAGGTTTACCGTTGGCATCGAGATAGGCGGCAGCGTATTTGGAACCTTTTCCGATAATTTTGGCCGCCATTGCGGGGGTGATTCCCGTCGCAAAAAAATGAAAAGCGGCCCGTCCATCGAGGACGTGGGCTCCATCCACTAGGAACTCGTGACTGCCCCCTACAAAGGGATTGGTCCAGACGGCGCTTTTGCCGGGAAAGAGATAGAAGCCCTTATCCCGGGGTTGCGACATGATGGTCCGCACCGTAACGGATCCCACCGCAGCGGCTTCGCCAAGGATCTTTTTCATGCGAGCGTCGGGCTTGAATGGTTGTCCCTTTACAATGCCAATGGAAGCGAAAGTTCCCAGGATTTCAGGGCTCTGCCCATCGTTGGGTTCTGCCTGCACGACCTTGTTGATCTCTTCGAAAATCTCAAAGTCCATGCGGTGTATAGTGCTCGTGAACTTGCCAGACATGTTGACGAAGTTCATTTTCGGCGGATTGTTTTTTTTCGATAATGGATAGATGCGGAAAATCTTCTTGGTGGTCTCAACCGCCTGCTTGGTCGATCCGTCCACCTGGAAGCCGCGCCAGATTACCCAATTGCCATAGGTGCTGGTGCGGAGAACGAAGTAGCCCTTTGGCACCTCACCCTCATAGCCGGGAGGAAGCACGAGAAACTTCCCACCCTTCCCCTTATCTGGACCGAGGCGGCCGAAGTCTCCCACATACTTGAACCAATGATTGTCGATGATTCCCAGGACATCGGGTGGAGTCTCGATGACCATTGGCTCGTTCTTCAACTCAAGCCACGCCACATTGTAGATCGAGGTCGTGTTGGGTGTGAGCCAGAGCGCTTTGGAATCCATCAGGTCCTCGAAGATCTGCACCGTGGTGTTCGGCGGACCAACTTGGAGGCATCCCTCACGAAGAGCGGACATCGATGCCACCTGAATACCTCTGAGGAAGGCGTCGACGCCCCTATGGAAGTCAAGGTTGTCGTAAATCTTCTGAGCAGTTTTCTTGTCGGGAACCCCGTCGATGGAGGTCAAAGTTCCGATCCGCGTCTCCAACTGATCCGGCGTTGCGATTCCTTCCGGGATCTCCGTCGTCATTTTCATTTTCGGCGGTTCCTGCGCCTGGACCTGGTGCGCCATTGGCAAGACGAGAAACACTGAAGCCAGCGTAAGCGCTGATGCAATCGGAATTGCGGAAAAGAGTGCGAGCGCATTTTTCATCGAAATTACTCCATCTAAAATCGCTTGGCTTGGGAGATGGCATACTTGGTAGCTATACGCTGGGATGATAATACTTGGATTAAGTGAGAGACAAGAGGCTTGGTCTTCAGTCGGGAAAGCTCGCGAATGTCCGCTTCTGGCTAAGAGCAGACGTTCGATAGCTGGTCGGATGAGGTCTGCTTAGGGGTGCAAAGCGGACATGGAAGACGCGCAGTCGCGCGCCCCGCCGCAGCGAAATCACGCCCAGTTCCGCATCGCTCACCCACGCAGTTTCCAACAAAAAAAGGGGGCGCGGCCTGGAGCCGCGCCCCCTTCAGTCGGGGGAGTGTTTGGGGACGAATTATTTCGAAATGCGAAGCTTCTTGAGGTTGATCGCGATGCTGCGGAAGGCCTGCTTCAATTCCTCGCCGCTGCTGGCGTCGAAGAAATTGACGCTGGAACTCGCGCAGTCCTCGAGCGTCGCCCGCGCCGCGCTCGGCGCCTGGAACGCCACCGAATAAACGATCACGTCCTCATTTTTCATATTTTTGCAGATCAGGCGCGCCTGTTCGCTCGATGTGCGATTTTGCGAGCCGTTTTCATAGCTCGTGTTGAATTGCCCGTCGGTCATCAGGATCACTGCCTTGATGGTGTCGTCCGAGCCGTAATGGACAGGCTGGCTTTCGGCCGGCCAGACGCCGGCCCAATCGGGCGAAATCAAATACCACGACCAGGCAATGCCCAAATGTCCGGCGGTGTAACCTTTGGCGCCGTATCCGTTGATGGTGTCCTTGATCAGCGTGACGCTGTTGCTCATGGGCAGCACCGGCGCCGGCGGACAGCCGTAATGATCGTTGTCGGGATCGCCTGGATCGGTCATGGCGCCGAGGAACGTGCCGGCCAATGGCGGGAAATCGTCAAAGGCGTGTGCGCCTGTGCGCTCGAAGACGCAGCCGTCTCGACTCGTATAATCGGAAACGCGTTCTGCGTAGTCGCCCGCATTGACACTGGCCGAATAGGGCGCCAGCGCAATCCGCGCTCTTTTGGCGCTGGCCTCGTCGCCAAGCAGAATATCGGCCACCGTCTTGGCGGCCTCTTTCAGATCTTCGCTCTTCTGACCCTTCATCGAGCCGGTGACGTCCAGCATCATGGCAAGCTCGATTTTGGACGAATTGTAAGTCGTCGTCGCCGAGCGCTGCATGGCGACCTCGTCGACCTTCAAGATGCCGGCGAAGGTGGTGGGCACGTGGGTATCGACGCTGACCGTCACCGTGTTGCTGACGCGGTCCCCAAGCACCCTGAGATTCGAATAGACGGTGCCCCTGGCGCCCGTGTTCGCCGTGTTGGCGTCGAAATAGTTTTGCGCGACCTCGGCCAGCTCTATATCGCTCAGGTCCCGATCGCTCATGGCGCGCGCGGTGGCGAGCGCTGCCGAATCGAGCGCGGCCGAGGCGGCCGAGGCGCGCTCGTAAGCGCGCCAGGAATCGAGCGCAACGCCAATAAAGGCAATCGCTGGAATCATCGCGAGACCAAAAATGATGGCAACGCCGCCGCGCTCGTTGCCCGCCGCCCATTTGCCCAGGGCCCGCCAAAATCCCTTTTTGATACCGAAACGCCGACGCAACATAGTTCTGTCTCTCCCTGGCACACGCGATGCTTGTGAGAGAGAGTGTTGCGAAGCCCGTGCCAGGGGCGCCCGTTAAGCTTAACCGTGTGGCGGGCCGCCCGATGAACCGGGCATTGGCCTAGAAATCCGAGAGAATGCCGTCCTTTTCCCAATCGCCGTAACGGGTGGGATCGGGGCCCTTGCGGCCGCCGACCTCGCCTGCCCGATCGGGCGGCGCCTGCTTGTTGCGCCGCGCCGCGGCCTCTTCGAGCGCACGCTGGGCGGCCCCGCTCGGCTGCTTGGTTTCGGCGTTGCCCGGCTTTTGGTCTTTTGCCATCCCTTGTCCTCAGGCCCCGTGTGCAAAGCGTGATGAGTCGCGTGCTTGCGCCCGTGCGTTCAAGTCCCCATCATTATAGTCGGAAACGGCCCTTGGCGGCAGCCCGCGAGATCGGATTGCCGCCAAGCATGGCGCCCATCCCGCCACGTCGGGCTGCAAAAACAACAGGTCTCGAACATGAATTATCTGCGAACCGCGATTTTGCTCGCCGCCATGACCGCGCTCTTCATGGCCGTCGGTTTTTTGATCGGCGGTCAATCGGGCATGACGGTCGCGTTTCTCGTGGCGTTCGCCATGAACGTCTTCAGCTATTGGAATTCCGACAAGGTGGTGTTGCGCATGCATGGCGCCCAGGAAGTGGACGCCGCCTCCGCGCCCGAATATTACGGCATCGTCCGGCAGTTGGCCGGCAATGCCGGACTTCCGATGCCGCGCGTCTTTGTGATGAGCAATCCCCAGCCCAACGCCTTCGCCACCGGCCGCAATCCCGAGCACGCTGCTGTTGCCGCCACGACCGGCTTGTTGGAGACCTTGAGCCGCGAGGAGGTAACGGGCGTCATCGCGCACGAACTGGCGCACGTCAAAAACTACGACACCCTGATCATGACCATCACTGCCACCATCGCCGGCGCGATCGGCATGCTGGCCCAATTCGGGTTTTATTTCGGCGGCCGGCGTGACGGCGGCGCGCCGCTGGGTTTTCTGGGTTCGCTCGGCATTTTGATTCTGGCGCCCATGGCCGCCGGCCTCGTGCAAATGGCGATCAGCCGGAGCCGCGAATACAAGGCCGATGCGCTCGGCGCCGAAATCTGCCAACGCCCCCTGTGGCTTGCTTCTGCACTGGAGAAGATCGCCTCCTCCGCCCGACACATTCCCAACATGTCGGCCGAGCGCTCGCCGGCCAGCGCGCATCTCTTCATCATCAATCCACTCTCGGGCGAGCGTATGGACAGCCTCTTCTCGACCCATCCCGATACCGGAAACCGCGTCGCCCGTTTGCGCGACATCGCGGCCGCAATGGGACAAGAGGGCAACCCATCGCGCGCCTCGTTCGAGCCATCTGGACCATGGGAGAGACGCGGCGGCAGCGGCTCGCAGGAATCCGATACCGGACCCTGGGGCTGATGCGGTGACGGGAGCCGCAGGCTCGGGCATAACGTGATCCATGGATGAGGCGCCCCCCAACCCAGCTTCGAAGGACGACCGGCTGACGCGCGAGTTTCGCGTCGGTTTGCCGGCCCGCGATGCCGCCGTTTCGCTGCTCGATACCGTATTGACGCGCGGGCAATCCTTCGATGCGGTGTTCGGCGCCCAAACGCGCCACGGCAGGCTCGCCACCCTCGCCCAGCGCGACAAGGCGTTGACGCGCGCCATCGCGGCCACGACCCTGCGCCGGCTCGGTCAGATCGACGCTCTACTGGCGCTCTTCATCGAGCGCGCGCCGCCAAAGTCGTCGGGCCCGCTCACCGCGATATTGCGCGCCGCACTTGCCCAAATTCTGTTTATGGGCACGCCCGTCCACGCCGTCGTCAATCTGGCCGTGCATCAGACCAAGGCCGACCGGCGGGCCAAGCACTTCGACAAGCTGGTGAACGCCGTGCTGCGCCGCGTCGCCCGCGAAGGCCCCGAACTGGTGGCGGGCCAGGACGCGGCCAGGCTGAACACGCCCGATTGGCTGTGGCAGCGCTGGTGCGCCCATTTCGGCGAAGAGACCACGCACGCCATCGCGCAGGCGCACCTCAGCGAAGCCGCGCTCGATCTGAGCGTCAAATCCGACGCCGCCGGCTGGGCCGAACGCTTGGGCGCCATTGTGCTTCCCACCGGCAGCGTGCGCTTGGCGCACAAGGGGCGGATCGAATCGCTGGCGGGCTACGACGAGGGCGACTGGTGGGTGCAGGACGCGGCCGCCGCCCTGCCGGCGCCGCTGCTGGGCGACGTTACCGGTAAATCGGTCGCCGATCTGTGCGCGGCGCCCGGCGGCAAGACCGCCCAATTGGCGAGCCGCGGCGCGCGCGTCACCGCCCTCGACATCTCCGAGAACCGCATCAAATGGCTAAAAGGCAACCTCGAGCGCCTGCAGCTCGATGTGCGCTGCCTCACCGTCGACGCCGCCCAATGGCGCCCGGACGAGCGGTTCGATGCCGTGCTTCTCGATGCCCCCTGTCTTGCCACCGGCACGATCCGGCGTCATCCCGACATCCCGCACCTCAAACGGCCCGCCGATCTCGACAATCTGACGGCCCTGCAGGCGCGCCTGCTGAAGAACGCAGCAAGCCTCGTCAAACCCGGCGGGGCGATCGTCTATTGCACCTGTTCGCTCGAGCCCGAGGAGTGCGAGGCCCAGATAGAGCGGATTGTGGCGGATGCGCCCGGCGTGCAAATCGAGCCCATCGCAGCCGGCGAGATCGCCGATCAAGCGGCCTGGTTGACCGATCGCGGCGCGTTGCGCACCTTGCCGCACTATCTTTCCGGCCTCGGCGCGGAGCTCGATGGTATCGACGGATTCTACGCCGCACGCCTGCGTGTAGGCTAAGTCAGTTCCATAAGCCCTTGATCGAATTGCCGACACACACAACAATGCCGCCGCGGATTCGAACATTACCCACGCCACGGGCGCGGCGCTGCGCCCCTGCTGGAACGCTTGACCATGGCCTCGGAGTCATACTCAGCCCAAACCAGGCTCGCCGCCGATGTGGCGGCGCGCGCGCGCCGGCACGCCATGTGCCTTCTGCATCAATCGAGCCTTTACAAATGGCGGTACCGCGGCGCGCCGATCGAACAATTGGTGCTCGTGCCCCAGGATTTGCGCACAGCCGATCCGAGCTTTGCTTCTGAGATCTATCACGGTCATTTCGGCCTGGCGGGTGCGGTCGGCCGCACGGGTTCGAAATCGCCCTTCGAGATCTTGCCGCCGACGCCCGATTGGGCGGCCGAATTGCACGGCTTTGGCTGGATGCGCCATCTGCGAGCCGCCGGCGATAAGATCTCGCGGGAACACGGGCGCGCCTTGGTGCGCGACTGGATCGCCATCAACGGCCGCATCGGCGGCACCGCCTGGCGCCCCGACATCGTGGCGCGCCGCGTCATTTCTTGGTTGTCCCACATCTCGATCGTCCTCGATGGCGCCGAGCAGGACTACTATGACACCGTCATGGAGAGCCTGTCGCGCCAGGTCCGCTATCTGCGCACCGCCCTGGGCGACACCCCGGCCGATGCCACCCGCCTGCGTGTGCTGACCGCCCTGATGCTGACGGCGCTCTGCACCGACGAACAGACCCTGGATTACGAGACCTTCACGCGAACCTTCGCCCAAGAGGCCGACAACCAGATTCTGTCCGATGGCGGTCACGTGACCCGCAACCCCGCCGTGCTGATCGAGCTACTGCTCGATCTCTTGCCGTTGCGCCAATGCTTCATCGTTCGCGATCAACCACCGCCCCCGGCGCTCACGGGCATGATCGACCGGATGATGCCGATGCTGCGCTTCTTCCGGCTGGGCGATGGCGGTCTGGCGCGCTTCAACGGCGCCGGCCCGACAGCCATCGACGAAGTGGTCAACGTGTTGGCCTATGACGATGCCGAAGGCGCGCCTGTCACCCATGCCGAACCCTCGGGCTATTGCCGCCTTGTGCAAGGCAACACCGTCCTGATCGCGGACGTCGGCCGCCCGCCGCCGCTGGCACTCAGCCGCCGGGCGCACGCCGGCTGCCTCTCCTTCGAGATGAGCTCGGGCCCTCATCCGGTGATCGTCAATTGCGGCGCCCTCAACCACATAAAGAAGGAATGGCACTACGTCTCCCGCACCACCGCCGCGCACTCGACGCTATCGATAGCCAACGCCTCCTCGTCGCAATTCATCGCGCTGCCCATTCTGAGCGAATCCACGGCCCAGTCCTGCCTGATAGGTCCCGACAACGTCGCCACCTCCACGCGCAGCGACGAACAAATCATCGATCTGCAAGCCGCCCATGACGGTTACGCCACGCGGTTCGGCCTGACCCACACCCGCTCTCTGCGCCTCCTGAACAACGGCACCCGGCTGGAGGGCGAGGATCTACTAACCGCCGTGCCCGATCGCCAGACAGACGAGGCGCGCCCGGCAGGCAAGATCGGCTTCGCTCTGCGTTTTCACCTTCACCCCTCGGTGCGCGCCGAGCTCGCCAACGACGCCAAAAGCGCCCTGCTCGTTCTGCCCAATCGGGAGGGCTGGCGCCTGGTCACGCGCACCGGTTTGCTGCGGGTCGAGGAAAGCGTCTTCCTGGCGACCATGAGCGGGCGCAACCGCAGCCAGCAAATCGTCCTGACGGGCAGCTATGACGGCGGTACCGACATGAAGCTGATGTGGCGGTTGGAACAAAACGCCAAGCCCCGGGTCCGCAAGCGCGCCAATACGGGTGCGAGCGCCGGCGAGGCCGCCCACGAGCTTCCCCTTGAAGAGAACTGATGATAACCCGCAGGCGCGCATTCCGCCGGCCCGCCAATCATGCTACCCCCGGTGCGCCCGACAAACGCGCAACGACGGACAGCCTGATTTATGACCCAACCCCGACCCGATAACGACGGAAACAACCGGCCCATTGAGCGCGCCTTGCTGTCGGTCTCCGACAAGACCGGCATCGAGGATTTCGCCCGCGGGCTCGATGGCCACGGCGTCGCGCTGATATCGACCGGCGGCACCGCGAAGGCGCTCAAAAGCGCCGGCCTCAGCGTCGCCGACGTCGCCGAGGTGACCGGATTTCCGGAAATGATGGACGGCCGCCTGAAGACCCTGCACCCCAAGGTCCATGGCGGCCTGTTGGCGCTGCGCGGCAATGCTGCTCACGAAAGCGCCCAGGCCGATCACGGCATCGAGAACATCGATCTCCTGGCGGTCAATCTCTACCCCTTCGAAGAGACGGCCGCCTCGGGCGCTGATTTCGAAACCTGCATCGAGAACATCGACATTGGCGGGCCGGCGATGATCCGCGCCGCCGCCAAGAACTTTCGATCGGTCACCGTCATCGTCGATCCGGCCGACTACGCCCGCGTGCTCGACGACATGGCCGCCCATGGCGGCGCGATGTCGTCCGCGCTGCGGCGCGAGCTGGCGCAGAAAGCCTATGCCCGCACGGCCGCTTACGACGCCGCTATTTCGGTGTGGTTCGCCCGCGAGTTGGGCGAGACGGCGCCCCCCACCGCCGCGTTCGCCGGCCAGTTGGCCCAACGGCTGCGCTATGGCGAGAACCCGCACCAATGGGCGGCCTTCTACCGCTCGGGCGGCGCACGTCCCGGCGTGGCGAGCGCGCAACAGCTACAAGGCAAAGAGCTCTCCTATAACAATTTGAACGACACGGATGCGGCCTACGAGCTGGTTGCCGAGTTTGCCGCGGCCGAGGCGGCGGCAGTCGCCATCATCAAGCACGCCAATCCCTGTGGCGTCGCCACCGGCGCCAGCCTGTCGGAGGCCTATGACAAGGCGCTCAGATGCGACCCCGTCAGCGCCTTTGGCGGCATTGTGGCGCTCAACGGCGAACTCGACGGCGATGCGGCGGCCAAGATTGCCGACGTCTTCACCGAAGTCGTGATCGCGCCCGCAGCCAGCCAGGACGCGCTCGCGATCTTGGCGAAAAAAAAGAATTTGCGCCTGTTGCTGGCGGGCAGCCTGCCCGATCCGCGCGCCTCAGGCACCCAGTTCAAGGCGCTGTCGGGCGGCTTTTTGTTGCAGGCCCGCGATGATGGCGTCGTTGACGATCTCGAGCTCAAGGTCGTCACCAAGCGCGCACCAAGCGCCGCCGAGTTGGCAGACCTCAAAATGGCCTTCAAGGCCGCCAAGCACGTCAAATCGAACGCAATCGTCTATGTCAAAGGGGGCGCCACGGTCGGCATTGGCGCGGGCCAAATGAGCCGGATCGACTCAGCCCGCATTGCTGCATCAAAAGCAGCCGACGCGGCCAAGGCGGCGGGAGAGAGCGAACCGCTTACCAAGGGCTCCGTGGTCGCCTCCGACGCCTTCTTTCCCTTCGCCGACGGCCTGCTGGCGGCGGCCCAAGCAGGCGCCACCGCCGTGATCCAGCCCGGCGGCTCGATGCGGGATGATGAGGTGATCGCAGCGGCCGACGAGGCCGGGCTCGCCATGGTCTTCACCGGCATGCGGCATTTCCGGCATTAATCGGTTTTCGGCGCTGACGCGGTCGCGAACCCTGCACAAATTGAGAGTCCGCTGCTAGCCAGAAGCGGACATGGCGAGGCCAAATCGTCGCCGCAGAACTTGGATGATTGATCTGAATCAACACGCTTGAGGCTGCTTTTTGCCAATCATTCTCGCTTGTAACTCCGTGTGTCAGTGGGGACAGAATGAGCAGTCAGCGCGGTAAGAATATCCTAGAAGCCAAAGATGCACGGGACTCGGCTGGCGGCCAGGCATTGCCTCAGGTCAGCGACGACGACACCTCTTCTCCCGATCAGGCCCGAGAGGCAGAATCCGATGACGCAGAGCACGCTCAGAATGCCCTCCATAGACAAGCAGAAATGCGGCACGATCCAGATGCGATACGCAGAATTTTTGAGAACGGCGAATATCCCTACAAGAACAAGATAAGCACCAGAGCTTATGAAAAACACAAGGCCGAGCTGCAGATTGAATTGCTTAAAGTTCAAGAGTGGGTGAAAGCAACCGGCCAAAAACTCGTCCTGATTTTCGAGGGCCGGGATGCCGCCGGAAAGGGCGGAACCACAAAACGTTTCATGGAGCATCTCAATCCTCGCGGGGCACGGGTCGTTGCGCTCGATAAACCGTCCGAGAGGGAGCGGACGCAATGGTTCTTTCAGCGTTATATCCCGCCCTTGCCGTCGGGCGGCGGGATCGTGCTGTTGACCGATCCTGGTACAACAGGGCAGGCGTGGAACGCATAATGAAGTTTTGCTCCCCCAACGAGTATTTGGAATTCATGCGTCAGGCTCCAGAGGTCGAACGCATGATGGTCCGCAGCGGTATTCTCCTGTTCAAGTACTGGTTTTCCGCGACTCGAGAGGAGCAGTTAAAACGCTTCAAGTCTCGCGACAACGAACCATTGAAAAAGTGGAAACTATCGCCCATCGACCGGCAATCACTGGATAAATGGGACGATTACACGGAAGCAAAGGAAGCAATGTTCTTTTACACGGACACGGCTCTCGCACCTTGGACGATTGTCAAATCCAATGACAAAAAGCGTGCACGCTTGAATTGCATGAAGCATTTTCTTTCTGCCCTGCCCTATACGGAAAAAGATACCCATGTCGTGGGCAAGCCCGATCCTTTGATTGTCGGCTCAAGCGCAGATGTGATCAGAAAGAGCGAACACATACTTGGGAAGAGTCTGCATCCAGACCAGCGTCTTAGCAGGTGATGTCCGCTTCGGGTCATTAGCGGACATGGCGAGCAACCCCGATTAATGTCCGCTCACAGCCATAAGTGGACTTGCCGAGTTCAGCGAGCGGCGGGCCGGGGCCCAGTCAATCCGGTTAGGGCCGGGGCGGCGTTTCGACTTCGCGCATATCGCCGTCTGCAACCGCAAAGGGTTCACCGCCCGCCAGAAGAACACCGCGGTCCTTCATGTCGACGAAATCGAACAACGCGTTCAGCACCACGTCCGATCTGCCCTGGTACTTTTCGGGGCGAAAAATACAAATTCCCATTCGCTCATCCAACTTCTTGTAGGTGTAGCGCGCCTCTCCAACGAGTTTGCCACCGGCCGTGACTTAACACGTGCCGGCGGTCTCGTAGGTTACCGTATGGGTCGAAAGGTCCGTGAAATCGCCCTTCTCGGAGTGGTGAACGACCGTCCATTCGATGCTCTTGCCGATCAGTGATTCCGGCGCCGCCATCGGTCCCTCCATCCAGCATGCGGAAATCGCGCTGGGCGCAGTGTAGCAAACGGCCGGCCGGTCTCGATCGGCCGCGCGCATGCGCCCGTTCTCGGCTCCGAAGCCGGCGGTTGGCGGAGCATGTCCAGCCGCCGAAGACGCCTCCCATTCACCTCTTCGCGGCGGGCAGGGTCTCATCGGCCGGGAATATGTTCTTCCAGTCGTTCTTCATGTTGATCACGGTCCAGTTGTTTGCGGCCGCTTGATCCAAAGCCTCATCGAGCCGCCCGATATGAGACTTGCGGTCATAAGCCCATTCGCGCTTGTCGTCGGTGTGATGAACGATCGCTTTGAAGCTCAGTCCCTTGCCCCCTGCCGTCCATTGCAGCATTTGAAGGTCGCCGTCCGAATTGCCGAATGACGCGATTGGCCGGCGCCCGATGAACTTGTTGATGCCGACGGGCTTTTCCGCCTTGTCATCGATGAAATCGATTTCGGGCAGGCGAACGAGGACCGGCCTGCCCTCGCGAATCTCGAACTTCGTTTTGATCGACGAGCCGATGATCTGTTCTGGAGGTATTCCGTAGACCTGCGGCGCCCACGGCCGCATGAACGCGATGCCGCCACCGGATGTGATGTAGGTCTTGAAATCGTTTTCACGCAGATAACTCAGAACCTCCAGCATGGGCTGGTAGACGAGGGCTTTGTAGGGTTTTTCGAAGCGGGGATGTTCGGCCGTTTCGATCCAACCGTTCACAATCGCGGCGAACTCTTCCTCCGTCATGCCCGCATGGGAGACGGCAAGGATCTCGAGAAGGCCCTTTTTGCCCTGCGCGAGCGCGCCCTCCGTGTCGCCGGCCATTGCAGCCTTCAAGGCCGGGCTTTTCTCTGCCCATTCAGGGTGGTCTTTGCCTGTTGTTTTGACGCGGTCCAACGCGAAGGCGAGCTGGAAATAGATCGGCCTCTCCGCCCACAAGGTGCCGTCATTGTCGAAGGTGGCGATGCGGTCTTTCGGCGCGACGAAATGCTTGCTCTCGGGGTCGGTCACCTTCTGGACGAAATCGATGATCGCCAATTTGCTGACGCTGTCATTCCAAGACGGCAGCGGGTCGCCGCCTGCTTGTGCAGGCAAGGCGAGCGTCAAAAGGCCGATCGCAAGAGCCGTGAAGATGGCGGCGAGGCCAAACCGGACGCCCAGTGCCGTACCTCTTTCTTGCATTTTTCTCTGCCAATCCTTTTCGAGCGCCTGTCATTTTTTGACTTGCGCCGGCGCTCCAAACGCACATTCAGCAGAACCTATGGCCCGGGCCCCGGCGCGTTGCGAACGGTGCGGAACCCTATGTGATTGGTGCCAAGGCCGGTGTCCTGGGCCTCCCGCGCGGCAGGGCGAAAACGGGCACAGAAATTTGGCGCGCACAGATAGGAGCCGCCCTTGATGACCTTGACCGGAAAGCCCGACTGTCTCCGGTCGGCGCTTCGCTCCGCGGGCGGACCCTTGGGGTTGTCGCGGTCATTTATGTCGTGCTGCGGGGCGTACCAGTCGGTGGTCCATTCCCAGACATTGCCGATCATGTCGTAGAGCCCGAAGGCGGTTGGCGGGAAACATTTGACCGGGGCGGCGCGCAGGTACCCGTCGGCTGCCGTGTTCTTCAGCGGAAAATGTCCATCCCAGGTGTTGGCCATGTGCACCCCTTCGGGCGCCAGATGTCCGCCCCAGGGAAACACCGTTTTGCTGCCGGCGCGTGCCGCATACTCCCATTGCGCCTCGGTCGGCAGTTCGCGGCCCGCCCACTTGGCGTAGGCCAGCGCATCTTCCAGGGCAATGTGGACGACCGGATCATTGTCGCGCCCTTCGATGGAGGTCTTCGGGCCGCCTGGATGGCGCCAATTGGCGCCCGGCACGTAGCGCCACCATTGGCGATGATCCATCGACGTCACGCGTTCGGGCTGCACAAACACGATGGAGCCCGGCTTTGCCATTTCGGGAGGCGCATTGGGAATAGGCTCGGGCGTGTGCTCGGCGACGGTGAGATAGCCCGTTCGATCAACGAACGCATCAAACTGCGCGTTGGTGACCTCATGGGTGTCTATCCAGAAGCCCTTGAGGCGCACCTCTCGCGCCGGGCGCTCGCTCCGATAGGCCTTGTCGCTTCCCATAACGAATGCGCCGTCAGGGATCCAAACCATGCCGGGCTTTGCGCTCGAGGCTTTGGCCCGGGCAGAGGCGCACGCTTGGGCCGCGAGCGCCGCCGGTTCGCCCAACGGGGCAAACAACAATCCGCCCGTGAAGGCCCCAACGGCAATCATCATCATCAACGAACGCATGGCCCCTAATGTAACGCCTTACCCGGAGCACGCCTAGTCAATGCTGCTCGCTCACGCAAAGTCGGAATGGGCGTTCCGATGAGACCGCTTCCCGTTTTGGTTGATTCACACTCTGATTTCACGCTACAGATCAGCAGGGAGGGAAATCATGACGATCAGCAAGTTTTCATCGAACATGTTCAGCGGGTTTTGTACGGTATTACCCTGTTGGCAATCGCCTTCGTCAGCCCGGCCTTAGCGCAAAAGAAGCCCAATATTCTCATCATTTGGGGAGATGACATCGGCTAGTGGAATGTCAGCGCCTACAACCAGGGCATGATGGGCTACAAAACGCCCAACATCGACCGCATCGCCAAAGAAGGCGCGCTCTTCACCGACTTTTACGGCCAGCAGAGCTGCACGGCCGGGCGCGCGGCGCTTATCACCGGCCAGTCGCCGTTCCGCACTGGCCTTCTCAAGGTCGGCCTGCCGGGCGCAAAAGAGGGTCTGCAAAAGGAAGACGTCACGCTGGCCCAGCTGCTCAAGCAGCAAGGCTACGTGACCGGCCAGTTTGGCAAAAACCATCTGGGCGACCTCGACGAGCACATGCCCACCGCGCACGGCTTCGACGAGTTCTTCGGCTCGCTTTATCATCTCAACGCCGAGGACGAACCCGAGCATCCCGACTACTTCAAGGACCCAAAGCTGATCAAGGAATTCGGGACGCGGCGTGATCCATAAGTGGGCGAACCCGGACGGCAGCCAGAAGATCGAGAGCACGGGTCCGCTGACCAAAAAGCGCATGGAGACGATCGACGAGGAAGTCACCGCGCACGCCCTTTGCTTCATGACGGACGCAACGAAGGCGGACAAGCCCTTCTTCATGTGGTGGAACTCCACCCGCATGCACATCTGGACGCGCCTCAAAAAGGAGAGTGAAGGCAAGACGGGCCTTGGCATCTATCCCGACGGCATGACGGCCATGTCGGCCAGTTGCTCGACATGCTCAAGGAGCTCGGCATCGAAGAGAACACCATTGTCATGTACTCCACCGACAATGGCGCCGAAGTGTTCACCTGGCCCGACGGCGGCACGACGCCCTTCCGCGGAGAGAAGAACACCAACTGGGAAGGCGGCTACCGCGTACCGGCCGCCATCCGTTGGCCCGGCGTCATCAAGCCCGGCACCGTGCTGAACGACGTCGTGGCGCACGAAGACATGGTCCCGACCCTGATGGCCGCGGTGGGCGTGCCGGACATCAAGGAGAAGCTCAAGGCCGGCTTTAAGGTTGGCAACGAGACATTCAAGGTTCATCTGGATGGCCACAACCAGATGGATTACTTCGCCGGCAAAGGCCCCGACCCGCGCGACGAGTTCTTCTACTTCAACGACGATGGGTCGTTGGTGGCGTTGCGCTACAACCAGTGGAAGCTCGTTTTCGCCGAGCAGCGCGCGCGCGGCATGGATGTCTGGGAAAATCCATTCGTGACCCTGCGTCTGCCAAAGCTCTTCAAGCTGCGCAGCGATCCGTTCGAGACGGCCGATCACGAAGGCATGGATTACGACCGCTGGAGGCTGGAGCACGTCTTCCTATTCGTGCCCGCCCAACAATATGTCGGACAGTTCCTGAGCACGTTCAAGGACTACCCGCCGCGCCAGAAGGCCGGCAGCTTCGGCATCGATCAGGTATTGGAGAAACTGACGTCACCTCCGACAGACACCAACTGAGGCTGTGACCGGTTATGCTGAGCAACGCCCACCTCTCAGTGCGTGATCGAGATAACCGTGTTGTCTTTGCCTCGGCTGAGGATTAAATTGAACAGAACCGCCGCATTTTTCGGGTGCAAGCGGACGCAGCCATGGGAGGCCGGACGCCCCAGCTGCTTTATTTGATTGGTCCCGTGAATGGCATAGTGGCCGGAGAAGAAGACCGAGTGTGGCATCGGCGCCCCACGGAACAGGCTGGAGCGGTGATTCCTGTGCAGCCAGTAGGGCTCGAAGGTTCCCGTCGGCGTCCAATTGATTTTCAGTCCCGTTGAAACCGGCCAGTTGGCCGTCTCGAGGCCATCGACATAAAGATGCATGCGCTGTTCTGAAATATCGATGTGAGCGAGAACTTCGGCCGTTGCAGCCAACGGCCAAAGCGCCAAAAGCAAGCAAAGCGCGGCGGATTTCAGATAACGCAACAAACGACAAACCTCCGCGTGACCGACCACCAACCCATGTATCGGGTATCGGGCCAACGCTCGCCATCATAGCGATAAAGACATTAGCGATGAATTGACAGCTAAGACCAGGGCAAGGGGCCGGCTGTGGTCTGCCCGTGGCCGGAAGCACACGCGCCAAGCTCAGCGAACGGCGGGTTCAATTTTCCAATACATGCTTCCTTGCGCTTTGATGGCCCTGAGCCCGGGCCGCTGATCGGCGCGTTTTCTCGAATTTATCAGCGTGAAAATGTCGGCAATGATGGAATTGGAATCGGCGAAATAGGAGTGTCCGAGAAAGCTCGATTTGACGTCCGTCGAGTCGATCGTTTCGATGCCCGGCTGCAAGACGAGCCCTTCGTAGGAATCGCCAGCCCGCGCATGTCCATGAAACCGCTTGGAGACCTTGAGCGCCTCGTCTTGGGACGACGCATAAAGCGTAACCGTTGGATCGTCGGTCACAATTTGCGGCGCGATGTCTTGCTTGAACACCTCCGCATCGATATCGGGCGCCGCGAGAATGACCTCCCTGAAACGTCCGCGAAATTGGGCGTTTTCCCCATAGAGATCCTTCAGCGCGCCGGTCAAGGCGCGGTTTCCTAGACTGTGGGCGATCAGAAAGATATTTTCAGCCCGTGTGGTGTTGGCGAACTCCTGCAAAACGCCTTCAGGTGCGCTTGGGTCCATTCGACATTGGTCTCGTCGACCGGGTAACCGCTCGAGGTTCCCTGGGATGGCCAACTGTAAAAGACCGGCGCGCCATTGAACCCCAGATCATAGGTCATTTGCGCCGTGCGCCGCGCCGCCTCGGCAAAGCTCGTATTGAAGCCGTGAACGAAGACAAAGGCGCTCGAGCCCGATGATGCTTTGATCCGCTCGCCGATGGATTGAAAAAAATTCTCTTTCGTCTGTTGCTCGACCGACAACAAAACGACGTGTTTTTTCCGGTCCTCGCGAAACTCCAGCCGTCAAACGACCGGGCGCTCCAGCTCGCCCATCCGGTGGTCGCGCAGGATCCCGACCTCGCAGATCCCATAGGAGAGGACGTCGCGCCGAACGCCATATATGTCGGACGGGTTCTGGCTTGCGGTCCGCAGCCGGTCGGTGGCGTAAAACACTTTGACACGCGCGAAATTCCCGAGCGCCACGGGTTCGTCTCCCGCCAGTTCGTAGTCGACCGGCGGACCGGCGCTCAACTCCGCTTGGCCCGCTCGGGATGCGTCGCTGCTTTGCGGGCCGCGGCTTGCATCGGCGGCATCTTCATCGACGGCGTCCCTGTCGGATTTGCCCAGAAACATCGCAAACGCACCGATCACGACGATTGCAAACGCGACTGTGATTATTGCCTTCAATCTACCCATGGCAAAAAATCTTGAAGCCGGACTAAGTCACGCTACCAGTTTGACAACACCCGCGCAGTTCGCCTTGACGTGAATCATCGGGCCCGCTTTTCACCTGAAACCCGGGCGTTTGACGCGCGCGGCAACGGGGCCGGAAAAGTCGAAAACCGGCACCTGAGCCCGTGCTCAGGGTCGCTTTAGGCAAAGTTTTACGAAGCGTCTCTAAGATGTAGCCCTTTGAGGGGATTGGGCAGCGCCGAAAACCGCGACAGGCGAGCAACCCAGCATTATTTTACTCCGGGAGTGGTGCACAATGGCAGACAATCGCGCTGATCAGAGGCGGAGAGTATTGAAGGGGGCGATCGTATCCTTCAATGGAGGAAACTCGACGCTATCGTGCCGGGTGCGGGATCTTTCGGAAACCGGGTGTTGCCTGATTGCTGAAGGCACCATGAGCGTTCCCGACACTTTCAGTCTCTTTGTCGAGTTGGACGGGCTGACCGCCGACTGCGAAGCAACATGGCGCGACGGCGGCCAAACAGGCGTTCGCTTCATTGGCGCGCCCCGCTACAGCACCCCAACGCGAGCCCAGGTCGTCCAGCCCGACGTTCCCGAAAAGCCGGCAAAGTTGCGCAGGGAGGGATCGCGTATCATTCCCGCGCCACCAGCGCCTTCTGGAAAATAAAGCAAAGCTATTTTCCACTGCCTGCGCCGCTCGGCCTCAGACGCGGGACCCAGCCGCGGACGACACCACCAAAAATGTACTAACTAGTATTGGATCAATCCGTAGTTGATAAAGATTTGAATATTTTCTGCATGATACTAGACATTACTGTAAACATGGAAACAAAATGCCACTATAAAAATGTAAATCGCCCGAAGGTCGGTTGATTTTATATATCAAAATCATATACAAAGGTGGATCAGAGGCCCCCCGAGTTGCTGCATGTCGGCCCTCTCCAGTTCTCAGTTTAGCTTAGTCAGTGAATGCTCGCCACGCGTCAACCGATGCGCGCATTCGTGAAATATTTCAGGAGCTTGCCAATAGAAACCTGACGAGCATGGCATCCACAAAAGCCAATGCAACATCGAAGTTCCGATCGAACAGACAAGCATGAACGAATCTCATCCAGTCGACGCGCACGTTGGAAAACAGCTGCGGCAGCATCGCGTGATGCTTGGATTGAGCTTGCACGCACTGGCCGAGAACATTGGTGTCAGGTATCAGCAAGTACAAAGATACGAAAACGGAATAAATCGGATTAGCGCCAGCCGGCTGTTCGAGTTGGCCAGAGCGCTCGATGTCCCAGTTGGATATTTCTTCCAGGGGCTCACGGTTCAAGTTTCCCGTCCATCGGAAAGCGGAATTGAACCGGACAAAAATCATACGCTCCAAGAATTTCTGCAATCGCGCCAATACGTCGAGCTCAATCGCAATTTCTTGCGGATCCGAGATGTCATGCTCCGGCGCAGCATCATCAATTTGGTGCGTTCACTTGCCAGTCAGAACGAGGGTGAATGAGAAACAGACTAACCAATGGCAATGGTTATCTGGGGGAGATTGGATAAATGGCCGAGCACCAAGTCGCCCAAGAAATAGAGAAGTATCACCAAGTTATCGGTCTTGACCGGGAGCATCTTGAGGCGGCGGCTTCAGCTTGGACCGTGATCGAACCGCATATGACTGATCTGATCGATCAGTTCTATCAGCATCTGGATAAAAACGGCTTCATGGGATTTTTCCGTGGTCACGATCTCCCAGCGATCAAGCGCGGCCAACTTGCCTATTGGCAAAGGCTGTTCACCGGTGAGTTCGATACGAACTACAACCTCCACGTCAATGTCATTAGAGAAAAACACGCCGAAGCTAACGTCGAATTCACCGATTACATCGCCGCCTATGCCTGGTTCAGCGAGCAATTCACCGGCATTCTGATGGAGACGAATCTGCCAAGTCCGTATGGGCTCCGAACCCTGCTCGCGGCGGTCAACAAAGTCGTCTATTTGGACATGATGATCGCCTCGGGCAGCTCGGATGTCCATCTGATCGACTTCTAGCCAAGTCCCGGCGCGCCTTTCGGTGCCGCGCTAGATCATCTCGCGCCGCTTGAGCTCGCCAACAAACCCTACGAGCATCTCATCTAGACCCCGCACATTCACGCCCAGCGAATTTTGCCGCGTCAAGTCGAATTGGGTCGCCCGCACCGGCACTTCGGCGGGGTCCCATGGGGGTATTTCGTAGCCGGGATAGACGCGCTCGAGCGCCTCTAGAATTTCGCGCCAATGCCAGCTTTGTTTGACGCCGAAATAACGCCCGCTCGCTTGGTCGTTTTCGAGCGCATTGACGTGAAGAGCGGCCAGGTCGCGGGCGTCGATATAGGAGAGCGAACTGTTTGGAATTTTGTCCGCAAAGCGCTCGCCGCGAATAATCGCCGCAAACCGGACGAAACTGCCCTCGGGCTCAGGCTTGTAGCTTGGCCCGACAATCATCGTCGGGTTGATGGTGCAAACGCGGAAGGCGCCGCCCGAGGATTCCATCTTCCCCAGAACCGTCCGATCCAAGCGGGTTTTGCCCGCTGCGGCGTACTTTTTCTGCGCCAGTTGCAGGTCGTCATCCGACCAATGGTCGACTTCGTTCTTGAGTTCGGGCTCGCCCTCGGGCGGATTGGTGGAGCCGGTGCTCGACGTGAATACCGCGCGCTCTATGCCCGCTTCAACGGCCGCTTGGCTGACATTTTCGGCGATCGCCGCCATAAGATCCACGGTTTCGGGCTGGACGGCCGGCGACCCGGCGCTAACGATCACGCCGCTGCAGTTCTCCATGGCCGCTTGAAACGATGTCTTATCGAACGCATCGGCGGAAAAAAGCGTCAGCTTGTTGTTGCCGCTGGCGGCCGCCGCAACGCCCGACATCAACCAGTCCGCCTTTTCACCCTCGGCGTCCCGCAGCGTGCCATGCACGTCGTAACCGCGCCCGAGCAGCTCGGCGGCAACATGGCTACCGATAAAACCGCTGCAGCCGACAACACAAATCTTCTCAGCACTCATACGTCACCACTCTTGTTCGATTGACCACTCTTGTCCGATAGATTGCGCGAGGGGCCCAGTCCCTCAAGCCAATGACTTTATCCAGGCACGCCGCCCCTGGCGGGAAGTCTAGCGCCACGGCGCTGCGTTTCAATCATCGCCCCGGCTGAAATCTATGGCCCGAACCATTGCTTCAACGGCAGCGCCCTGTTTCAACCCGCTTTCGCGCACCAGCGACCGCCACGTGAAGAAGCCGAGCGCCATCGCCAACACCGCGCACTGCTTCGTGTTCAGCTTTGCGCCCAGCACCTCGCGGTAGATCACCATATGGGGTTGGAACCGCAACTCAATCATCTCGTTCGTCAGCGCGTGATATTCGGCGTCGCGCAACACGCATCCAGCCATACCGGCATTGCGCTCGTACCAGCCGTAAAGTGCGCCAAGGCCTGCGCGCAGCCGCTCGAGGTCGTGCTCGATCGCGCGCCACACCTCGCCATCGGGCAGAGGGTCGCGCTCCATGGCCAGCCCAGAGCAAGCCAGGAAGAGGCTCCGCTCATCGGGAAAATGGGCATAGAGCGTGTGCCTTTGAACGCTGGCGCGCTCGGCCACCATGCTGATGGTGGTGAGCGCCGGGCCGATGCTGCTGTGCAGGTCAACGGCGGCCTGCGTAATTCGCAACCGTGTCTCTGCTTGCTGTTCAGCGCGGCGCTTCAGGGTGTAGGTGCGCGTCATGTTATTTTCAATACACCTGCATGTGCATTCAATATTGACAGGTCAAACTGTTTTCAATACACACATATGTACTCCCAAATTGGGGCCAAGTCCACCACTCAGCGAGAACCGGCGCGGCGCATTTCTACAATTCCGCTAAGCCAATGGAGAAATTCATGGAAACCAAGATCGATGAGATCAGTGACGGCATCTACCGGCTCTCAACCTTCGTGGCGGAAGTCGCTCCGCCAGCCGGCTTCACCTTCAACCAGTTCCTCATTCTTGGCGACGACCCCTTACTGTTCCATACCGGGCCCAGGCAGATGTTCCCCCTCGTGCACGCAGCCGTTGGCAGCATCATTTCGCCCGAAAAACTGCGCTGGATTACCTTCGGCCACTACGAGGCCGACGAGTGCGGTGCGATGAACGAGTGGCTGGCAGTCGCCCTGCAAGCCGAGGTGGGCCATGGGCAGACGGGATGTCTTGTATCGCTGAACGACATGGCCGACCGCACGCCGCGCGTCCTGCAAGACAACGAGGCGATCGATCTGGGCAATGGAAAACGGGTCCGTTACCTCGATACGCCCCATATTCCCCATGGCTGGGATGCGGGCGTTCTTTACGAAGAGACGACCGGAACCCTGCTGTGCGGCGACCTGTTCACCCAACTGGGCGACGGCCCTGCGTTAACGGAGACCGATATCGTCGGGCCAGCAATCCTCGCCGAAGACATGTTCAAGTATTCCAGTCTGAACCCCGGCATGGGCGCGACCATCCGGCGGCTTGCCGATCTTTCACCGCGCACGCTGGCGCTCATGCACGGCCCCTCCTTCGCCGGCGATGGCCAAGCAGCCCTGCACGCCCTGGCTGACGACTACGACCAGCGCATTCGCAATCACTCACCCGCCGTCGGCTAGACCGCAGGCCCATCCCTGCGGCGACCGTCAGGCGCGCGCCGACTGCGCCGCCGCCGCCACGACCACGCAGCGCTACCTCAATGAAGTCTGGAGGAAGATTGCAGAAAGCCAGTCCCGGGGTCGCGGCCTTCGAAGCCATCGAACGCGATCAGTATTTCCAACCCAATCCTATGGTGCCGCGCACATCGGCATCGGTGCTGGCGCCGGTCTGCTCTTCAAGGTCAACGGCCCCATTAAAGCGCAGGAACATCGTCTCATCGATGGCATGGGAAAAATTGCCCTGGAAATCGCCATAGGCGCCGACCCCCAGGCCGCCGGTTTCACTGGATACGCCGCCGGCTCCAGCGCCAACTTGGCCTGGATTTGCCCTCGAGCCGGCTGAACCTGGCGTCGCGACCGAAGGAGGCTGGCGGCTTACGCCCGGCCCGGCGCTGCCAGAACGGCCCTGGGCTTGAGCTCGATCGGCCGCCAGGGCCGAAAGAGCTAGCCCGAAGGCGCAGGCCAAAAAGATCTTTTTCATTGGTCGCATCGTCACGAGCGGCAAGATCCGTTTCGCAGGGTTATGGAGATGGCCTCCGATTGGCCGGGCAACTAATGGCGGCCCCTGCCGCGGCCACGGCCTTGTGTGCTTGAGGCAACGCCGCCGCGGGCTGATTGAAGCGATTGTGCATCAATGCGCCGTTGGCTGGCCAAGCCATGAGGATCGTCGGGTCGATCGGCCCACTCGGGACGGCCAGCCCATTCCGGCTTGCTGGCCGGAGGCTCCTGATCGCTCACCGCTTCGGGCGATGCTGCCCACGGAGGCTTTCCGTCGCCGGGCCGCCAATCGACGGGCAATTCCGTGTCGAGCTCTTGTTGGCTCGACCATGGCGGCCTTCCGTCTTGGGGCTTCCATGCAGGCGGAGCAGGTTCCGTCACCTCCACCGCTTCCTCCGGCTCGGTCGTTTGGGCGACCGCGTCCGAGTTCTTTAGATTGAGACCAACGCAAAAGACGCCCGTGAGTGCGAACACCGAAATAGTCCGCCACATGCCAAATTCCCCCTCTTTTGTTACGGAATTTACCGGCTTTTCTTTTCAGGCTCATCGATGATGAGCCCGGCAATCAGCGGCGGGCGCGTACACGGACAAATGTGACACAAGGTATCCCGCCGAATCCCTCGACTTCGCTGACAGTTATCAAGGGGCAACGTGGAAAGAATGGGACTGTCGCAATAGGGTCGATCAGTTGATCAATCGCGGCGAACCGGCCCGCACGTCCGGCAAGACTTCCAGAAACCCAGCCGCAGCGGCATCCACGCTGATGGAGACCGAGGCATTGCCATGAAAATTGATGTTGCTGGCGATAATCGGCATGTAGGGCGAGGTCGCGCCAATGGTGCCTTCGCCGCCGACATCGAGCGTCTGGGTTGGCAGATAGATTCCCCCCACGATTTGTATCGTTCCGCCGCCCTCGACGGAGCTGGTGGCGCCAATGCTCGAGCTGGCGTCCTGCACAAAAACGAGCCCCGCATAATCGCCGGTGGTGGGCGCGGTGAGAATGACGTTCGACTGTGATTTGATGTCGAGAACCGCGCCTTCTCCGATCAAATAAAACGTCACCCCATTGCCTGTGATCGTAGAGTGGGCGAGCAGACTGAGCGGGCCGTCCTTGATCACATAGAGCCCCGGAGCGAGCGTTATCTCGGCATGGGCATGGGCGGCGAAACCATTGCAATAAACACCCGGGCTTGCTGTGTGCGTGCCCAGGTTGAATTGCTTGCTGTGGTGATCGCAAGTCAATCCGGTTGGCGCAGGCAAATTTTCGTATGGATCAACCGCCTTGGAACAATTTTTGGTCGGCCATGGGGTAAACCCAACGCCGTCATATCCACCCACAGCGCAGAACGTATCCGCAGAGGCAACAGCAGAGCCGTTGGTCTCGAGCGCGTATTCATCTCTGGAATTGGCGTGGACCACGCAGCCCGTCGCCGTCATGCTCGCCCCGCCGTCCAATGAAATCGATCCTGCCGCCGCCGGGTCGAGGGCCAAGACGCAAACCGGACCTACCCGAGGGGCCTTGACGGCCGTCGAGGTCACGGCGACCTGCATACTTGGGACATTGAGAATGCCCATCGCGATGGTGTGCAAAGACGTGTTTGCCGTCACCGTCACGCTCTCGCCGTTTTGCGCGATGCTCGGAACGCTCGTTATCGATGTATGGCTCTGCGCGAGATTTGCGTTGAAGGTGTCTTTGGCCAACTGCAGAAGCACACTGTCTTCCGTCTCGAACTTGTTCAGCGCCGCGATCGCGGCCGTGTCTGCCGCATTTTGCAAAAACGACCGAACATTCGACGCCCTGGAGTAATCCACCGCCGTTCCAACGATGCCCAATATCGGCAGCAGGACCAGAGCGAAAATGATCGCGGCATTGCCATCGGCGCCCGAACGGAAGCGGGCAAACAGAGCTTTAATCGAGTTGATGGGGGGGGGCATCATCACGACCTCACAAGGTTGCAGGTCAGCGTGATGTTAGTGGGCAAACGTATTCAAACCGGAAGTATTATCGCTACTATTTAGCTAAAATTGGCGCTATTTCAGCCCTTGTCAATTGGCGCAGCACACGTCCCTTTTCGTTGCTCCAAGCTCGTCCTGCAAGCCTCGCTTATGGCCGGCGGCGGTGAATTCATCGCATTGCCAGGAAAATACACTTCGGGCCAAAAGTAACCGGCAACCGCGCCAAACGAGAAACGCCGCCGGGATGATCCCGGCGGCGCCTCGTGTTCAATCCCAAATATGGGGTCGCGCGTTACGACAGCAGAGTGATATTGGTCGCCTGCTGCTTGCCGCTGCCCTTGGGGTCGTCCTGGATCTCAAAGGAGACCTTGTCGCCCTCGTCGATAGCCGGAACGCCGGATGCCTCTAGTGCAGAAGCATGCACGAAAACGTCCTTGGTGCCGTCCTCGGGCTCGATAAAGCCGAAGCCGCGCGCTTGATTGAAGAATTTTACGGTGCCATTAACGGCCATGGAGAATATCCTTTCCCGTAGTTTTAATTGGATGAAGCCGGTCGGCCTCGCCAAGCGGGGCCGACCACATGTCGTCTCTCAGATGTCGGGAAAAATCGTCAGGCCATTAGGCGTCGTCATCTTAACCGGTCGTTGAGATGGTGCGCCCATCCAATTTTCCGGCGCACCGCTGACCCTCATATTGGGTGTTGTGAGCAATAGCGCAAGAAAATTCGTCTAGGCGCAATCGGCCAATTGACCGGCGCTGAATTGGATTCCCCTCTGAAAACAACGACAAAACCGCGATTTTTATCGCAGTCTTGTCATTGTTGAAGCCTCTGTTAGGCGGTCTGCGAAACTGTGGTATGGCTCGGCGACAGATACCAAAGCACGCCAGCCACGAGCAGAAGCGCCGGCACGTCCCCCACCAGATGACCCAGTTCATGACCATCCGTAGCCGCCTGCGCACCCATGATGGCGGTGTGAACGACACTCGACCAAATCGTGAATGAAATCAGGCTGCGATTCTCGGATGGATTTTTGGCCGCGGCAATCAAATGGGCGCCCAGCACGGCGTAAACACCGCAAATCATCTGCAGATAGTACGCTCCCTCGCCGCCATGCCAGACCCAGCCCGAAGGCCAGACCAGGCCCAGCGGGTAGATGAAGAAGAAGATCGAACCGAATGCCACGAGCGCGAACTTCAAATATTTTTCCTTGATTGCGGGGTTCATGATCGTTCTCCTTAGTTATTCCTGACCGCAGCGGTCGCTGCTTCGATCTATGTGGTCGCCCGATTCCCGCCCCGCCATGGTACATGCCGGTACACAAAGTGAAGCACTGATACTGAACTAGTCAGGCGCATCCCGGCCGCTTAGACTTCGGCCCCAAGCGGACTTGGACACGTCAGCCGCGGGAGGCAGGATGGCCGAAGGCAGCTACAAACAGTTTTGCCCTGTAGCGATGGCTGCGGAGACGCTCTGCACCCGATGGACAATCGTGCTGGTGCGTGAAATGATCACCGGCTCCAGCCGGTTCAACGACCTGCGCCGGGGCGTCCCCCGAATGTCTCCGGCCTTACTCTCGAAACGCTTGCGCGACCTCGAGGCCGCCGGGATCGTCAACCGGACGCCGGTGCCAGGCGACGCTGAAATCTTCGAATACACCCTCACCTCGGCCGACTTGGAATTGGAGTCCGTTGTCGGCGAAATCGGCAAATGGGGACAACGATGGATCGAGAGCGATCCCTCGCTCGAAAATCTCGATCCCGAATTGCTGATGTGGGATATGCGCCGCAACCTCGACACCGATCCCATGCCGCCGCGCCGGTGCACAATCCAGTTCAGCTATCCCGAACTGCCGGCCTTGCGGCGCAAATGGTGGCTCATAGTCGAGCCGGAAAAAGACATCGATCTTTGCTCCGTAGAACTGGGTTTCGATGTCGATCTGTATGTGAACACCGATTTGCGGACGATGACCGCAATCTGGTTGGGGTTGGATACGGTGTCCCAGGCGAAACAAGCCAAGACCCTCATCATGACCGGAGACAACGACCTCCAAAAAGCCATGCAATCCTGGCTAGGCCTCAGCCCATTCGCCGCCGTGGATAAAATGGTCGCTTGAGTTTGCCGGGACATGCGGGCCTGGCCAAAGCACGGCGAGCTGATGGGAAATCTTGCCCAATTGTGCAACTCTTCAAACCGCTAGAACATTAATGCCAAAAGACTTTTGCCGGCTGGCTGCAAAAGCGCGGGGGCGACCAAGGCCGTCATGCGGAGTGAGATTGCAACGTTGGCCGCCTTTGCGGTGCTGGCGTTCTTCGCCATCATCGGCGATCAATTGTCGCCCGAGCGCATCGATCGCCTTACGGCAATTTTGCTTCTGATCTTGCTGTTTTCGGTGATGTTGTGGGCGGCGTTCGCCGTCGTGCGCCACGCAGAATGTTTGGCGATACTTTTGGGCTAACCCTACGGCACCTTGATCCTGACGCTGTCGGTCATCGGCATCGAGGTGGCCTTGATCGCCTCCATCATGATCGTTGGCGCCGACAAGCCGACCCTGGCGCGCGACACGATGTTTTCAATTCTGATGATCGTGCTGAACGGGCTTGTCGGACTGAGCCTGGTCACCGGCGGGCTCAAGCATCGGCTGCAAGACTACAATCTCCAGGGAGCCAGCGCATATCTGACGATGCTCATGCCGTTTGCCATGCTCGGTTTGGTCTTACCGCGGTTTACCGCTTCTGCGCCAGGCGGCGAACTCTCCGGCTTGATGGCGGCTTTCCTGATCGTCATGTCGGTGGTGCTCTACGGCATTTTTCTCGCCGTTCAAACCGTCACTCACAGCGACATATTTCAGTAACAACTCCCGATCGAGGACGAAGAATCTTCGAGCCCAGACCACACCGGCGATCACCATTTCACGGTCTCAACCATTCCCTTTCACGCAATCGCTCTGATCGCGGCGCTGGTGCCGATCCTGCTGCTCTCCAAGACACTCGCCCTTTATGTCGATTTCGGCATCGACAGGCTGGGCGCGCCTCTGGCGTTCGGCGGGTTCTTGATTGCCGCCTTGATATTGACGCCCGAAGCGCTCAGCGCCATCCGCGCGGCACGCGCTAACGAGCTCCAAAGGTCGGTGAATATCTGCTTGGGCTCGGCGCTCTCGACCTTGGGCCTGACGATCCCGACCGTTTTGATCGTCGGCTGGGTCACGGGCGAGGCCGTCGAGCTCGGTCTCAATCCAACGGAAATCGTTTTGCTAGCCTTGACGCTGATTGTCGCTCTGGTGACGTTCGTAAGCGAGCGCACCCACGTGCTTCAGGGCGCGGTTCATCTGGCGCTGTTTGCCGCCTATGTCATGCTGATCTTCGACACCGCGCCATAGAGGACTTGGGCGCGCTCATTGGGGGACCCCATGGCCTGGACAAAGTCGCCGCCCTATATGGTCGAGCTCTTTGACAGCCTGCTGCCGTCCGATCCTCGCGTCACGCGACGCATCATGTTCGGCAATCCGTGCGGCTTCGTGAACGGCAACATGTTTTGCGGCCTGTTCGAGAGCAGCCTGTTTCTGCGCCTCTCCGAGCAAGACCGCGACGAGGCGCGCGCGAGGCTCGAGGCCACGCCCTTCGAGCCCTTGTCAGGGCGGCCAATGCGGGAATACGTCGCGCTCCCCGACGACGTTCTGGAGGACGAGACGCAACTCGATGACTGGATGACCCGCGCCCTGGCCTATGGCCAAACCTTGCCGCCAAAAAAACAGAAGGCCCGCAAAACGAAGTCCTAGCTTGATTGCTCCGTTGCGCTTTTACCGGTTAGCGCGGATAGTTGGCGAAATCATACCGCTGGCCGCTTGCCGGCATCTCTGCCGATCCGCACGGGGACGCGCCATGAGTAAAATTGCCATTTGCGTTGCTGCTGGCGGCATCCTGCTTGGAGCCATCACACACGCCAAGGCGGAATCCCCGCCGCCCAACGCCCCGCCCCCTCATCCCTTTGGCATCGCGGACGCCATCGCCAAGGGCACGTTCGATCTGTCTCTCCGCTATCGCTTCGAGCATGTCGATCAGGCGAGCTTCAGGCGAGATGCGAACGCCTCCACGCTGCAAACCCTGGTGGGTTACCGCACCGGGGCCTTCTATGACATTTCCGCCTATTTTCAATTCCGCAACGTCGTCGTGCTGGGTGACGAGAATTTCAACGACACGATCAACGGCAAGACGACGCGCCCGGTTGTGGCCGACCCCGAATCAAGCGAGGTGGCGCAGGCCTATCTGCAATTCGAGAACCTGCCCGACACCAAAATCACGCTCGGCCGGCGGAAGTTCAACTGGGGAAACCAGCGCTTCGTCTCATCCCTTGGCTGGCGCCAGAACGAACGCTCCTTCGACGGCGTGGTGGTCGAGAACGCCTCGCTGCCCGACACCGAACTGAAATATTCATACCTCGACAACGTCAATCGCACATTCACCAACAGCTCGCCGGTCGGCAATTTCGATGGCTCGAGCATTCACCTCTTCAACGCCGAAAACAGCTCGCTCAAATTCGGCAAGCTGACCGCCTACAGCTATTTGCTCGACCTGCACGGCTTTGCAACGGCGCCGCTGCTGGCGACCCAAACCTACGGCGCCAATTTCACCGGCGCCGTTCCGCTCGGCCAGGCGCTGAAGCTGCTCTACCAGTTCGAATACGCCAAACAGTACGACTACAACGACAATCCGCGTGATTTCAGCGCCGACTATTACCGCCTGGAGGGCGGACTGGCGCACAAGCCGCTGACGCTGAAGGCCGGCTATGAGGTGTTGGGCAGCGACGGCGGCGCTGCCAGCTTCACGACGCCCTTAGCGCTGTTGCATGCCTACAATGGCTGGGCGGACAAATTTCTGGCGACGCCTCTCACCGGCCTGGAAGACCTCTATTTCAACGCAACCCTGCAATTCAAGGACGTGGCGCTGTGGCTGCAAAGCCTCAAATTCATCACCGCCTATCACGACTTCGACTCGCAGGTCGGCGGCCTGAACTACGGCAGCGAGTGGGACGCCGCCATCATCAAGACATTCGACAACCACTACGCGCTGCTCTTCAAATACGCCAATTACGACGCCGAGGACTTCAGCGACGACACCGAGAAATATTGGGTCCAGTTCAAGGCGAAATATTAGAGGCTCAGGCCACCCGCAGCCGCCCCATCAAGACGAGCCCCACGGCAAAAAACACGATGATCACCGCGACACCGGCGCGCTGGCTCGCCACCACCTCGGTCGCCGCCGCGATCATCAGCGGCGCCAAGAACGCCGTGACCTTGCCGGAAAAGGCGAAGAGACCGAAATACTGCGTCATCTTGTCGGGCGGGGCGAGGCGGGCGAGCATGCTGCGGCTTGCAGCCTGCAGCGGCCCCCCCAGCACGCCGATAAGCAGCGCGAATGCCAGATAGGCCCGCTCGGCGGTGGTGGCAAAGAGAGCGCCGGGCTCCGGTGGAGACGGCACATCGATCACGAACAGCACCCGGGAGGCATCGATAGAGACGATGCCGAGCGTGCCGATCAGCAAACCGATTAGCGCCCCAACAATGACCCGCTTGGCGCCGAACCGGTCGTCGGCCACGCCCCCGGCCGCAGCCCCCAGAACGCCCGCCATTGTGAGCAAAATGCCAAACAGACCGAGCTCGAAGGAGCGCCATCCAAACAGTCCCGCGCCGTAAATACCGCCAAAGGCAAAGAGCGCCGCCAGGCCGTCGGCATAAATCATGCGCGCCAGCAGAAAGACCGCGACCGGCGGCAGGTGGGCAATTTGCCTTATCGTCCCCCACAGCTCCTTCAGACCCTGCTTGACGGCCCCGGCACCCGCCCCGGCGGCCGCGCCATCGGGCGTGAAAAGAAAGAACGGAATGACGAAGAGACCGTACCAGAGCGCCGCAAACGGACCGGAGATGCGGTCATCGGCATGGCTGGCCTGGTCGAGACCAAAGATCGGATCGAGCCCCAGAAGCGTCTTCTGGGTTGCTGGATCTGCGACGACGAAGCCCAGCATCAGGACGAGGCTGACGAGACCGCCCACATAGCCCAGCGCCCAGCCCGTTCCGCTCAGCCGGCCGAGCGCCGCCCGGGGCACCAGTTGCGGCATCATGGCGTTGGTGAAAATGGTCGCGAATTCGGCCGCCACAGTCGCCGCGATGAACGCGACCGCGATCAAGGGGAACACGGCCACGCCCGGAAGCGCGAACCAGAGCGCCCCAAGACCCGCCATCAAGACGACCGAAAAGCCTGCGACCCACGGCTTGCGGCGGCCCGTGGCATCTGCAATGGCGCCAAGCACAGGGCCTGAAAACGCGACGATAAGTCCGGCAACCGCCGTCAAATAACCCCACTGCGCCTGCCCCTGAACGGCATTTCCGACCACGACGGTGGCGAAATAGGGCGCGAAAATGAATGTGAGGATCAGCGTGTAGAAGGGCTGAGCCGCCCAATCGAACATCGCCCAGCCCAAAAGCCCTGCGAATGGCGCCCGGCCGCTCGGTCCCTGCGTGGCGTCGCTCGGCCCGCCCATCGCCAATCTACTTGGAGACGAGTTCGCGCAAATAGGCGGCGGCCACCGTGAGCCGTGAGAGGGTCAGTTCGCCGCCCTCCAATATTTCCTGGATTCGCCGGCGGGCCCGGTCGGTGTCATCGCCGCAGGCCGACCGCCAAGCCTTGAAATCCACCGGCCCGCGCTTGGTCCTCGCCGCCACCCCATAGACCAGGGCGCGGTGGATGTCGGCGAAGGCGGAGACGGTGTTGTTGATCGCCAGACGGTCGAAATAATCGTCCGCCGTCAAATAATCGCAAGCATGCCGCAACTCGTCGACGCGGAAAAAGGCCGCCACCTCGGCGAACAGCGGCGCGACCTCCGAGACGGGTTTTTTCAGGGCATCGGCGACCAAGATGATGTCCGACCCCGTCGCCAGGAAGGGCAGAATGCAAAGCCGCTCGCAGAGCGCCGCGGGTACGCCGTTTTCAGCAAACCGGGCACGCACCGCTTCAAGCCGTTCCCGCTGATGCGGGGTGAGGAATTTCAACAGTGATTTGCCGATCGCCGCGATCTCGCCGCCATAGTGGCCAATCACATCCGACAAGCCGCCCGCCACATCCGCGTGCCGCAAAAACCAGCCCGTCTGCTGGCGGAGCACGTCCTGCACGCGCAAATAGAGGTCGAGCTGAAAACCACCGGTGATTTTATTGTCAAGCTGGTCGATTTCACCGCACAGCGCATCGGTGTTGAAGACGCCCCTGGCGGCCGTATAAGCGAGCACGATGGCCTCGGCGCCGTGGCCGGTTTCATCCTTCAGGCGCGTCACGGTCGTAGGGCCCACCCGGTTGATCAGGTCGTTGACGAGCCGGGTCGCGATGATATCGCGGCGCAAACGGTGGTTCTGGATTTCGTCCGCGTAGCGCTTCTGCAACGTCGGCGGAAAATAGTCCATGAGTTCGCGTTCGAAATAGGGATCGTCGGGCACCTTCGATGCGATCAGCTCGTTGTAGAGCGCAATTTTTGCATAGGCCATCAACACGGAAAGCTCTGGCCGCAACAGCGCCTCACCCTGAAGCTGCCGCTCGGCCAACGCGCTGTCGTCGGGCAAATATTCAATCTCGCGGTTGAGCAGACCCGAGCCTTCCAATTCGCGCATCATGCGGACCTGAAAACCGAAGTCGGCAAGACCGCGCCGCTGCGCCAGCGAGATCGTCAGCGTTTGTAGATAATTGTTGCGCAGGCAGGCGTTGGCCACTTCGTCCGTCATTTCCGCCAGCAGCTTGTTGCGCCGGGCCAGATCGAGCTTGCCGTTTTCTATCGCCTGGCCCAGCGCGATCTTGATGTTGACTTCGAGGTCTGAGGAGTTGACGCCGGCCGAATTGTCGATGGCATCGGAGTTGACGCAGCCACCGGCCCGCGCGAACGCGATCCGCGCATTTTGCGTCAGCCCAAGATTTGCACCCTCGCCAACCACCTTGGCGGCGAGCTCGTCAGCCCCGATCCGCAGCGCGTCGTTGGCCCGGTCGTCCGCCTGCTCATCCGTTTCGCCCGGTCCGCGCACATAGGTGCCGATTCCGCCAAACCACATCAGATCAGTCGGCGCCTTCAACAAGGCTTGCACCAATTCGTTCGGCGTGGTGGCAGATTTTTCCAATCCGGTCAGCGCCTTGATCTCATCCGAAAGGGCGATAGATTTCGCCGACCGGCTGTAGACGCCGCCGCCGGCGCTGATGAGCTTCTTCTCATAATCCTGCCAACTCGAGCGCTCGAGAGCGAACAATCGCCGGCGCTCGGCCCAACTGCCCGCAGGATCGGGATCGGGATCGATGAAGATGTCGCGGTTGTCGAAGGCAGCCAGCAGCCTAATTTGCTTCGACAGCAGCATGCCGTTGCCGAACACGTCACCCGACATGTCGCCCACGCCGATCACGCTGAACGGCGTGGCCTGGATATCGATGTCCATCTCACGGAAGTGGCGCTTGACCGCCTCCCAACCGCCCCTTGCGGTGATGGCCATCTTTTTATGATCGTATCCAGCCGAGCCGCCCGAGGCGAAAGCATCGCCGAGCCAAAATCCGCGCGCGGTCGAGATTTCGTTGGCGGTGTCCGAAAGGGTGGCGGTGCCCTTATCGGCGGCAACCACCAAATAGGGGTCGTCGCCATCGTGCCGGATCAGGTTTTTGGGCGGCACCAGCTTGCCCCCCACCAGATTGTCGGTGAGCGACAGCAGCGCATTGATGAAGATCTTATAGGCCGCGACACCCTCGGCCATGATCGCGTCCCGCTCGCCGCCATCGGGCAGCCATTTGGGCACGAAGCCGCCCTTGGAACCGGTCGGCACGATCACGGTGTTCTTGACTTGCTGGGCCTTGGCCAAGCCAAGCACCTCGGTGCGGAAATCCTGGTGCCTGTCCGACCAGCGCAAGCCGCCGCGCGCGATGGCGCCGCCGCGCAAATGGATGCCCTCGACACGCGGCGAGGAGACGAAGATTTCGGCAAACGGCCGGGGCTCCGGCGCGCCCTCGATGTTTGGACTGTCAAATTTGAAGGAAATGGTGTCCGGCGCCGATCCCTCGGCGTCGCGCTGATAGAAATTCGTGCGCAGCGTGTGGCAGATTAGGTTGAGAAACTGCCGGATGATGCGGTCTTCGTCGAGGCTTGGTATCGCCTCGAGCGCGCGCTCGATCTCTCTTATCAGGCTTTTCTCCTTCGAGTTCTTGGCGCTGACCGAAGCGGCCCGCGCCGGATCGAAGAACTGGCGGAACAATTCGATCAGGTTGCGCGTGATATTGACGTGCCGGATCAGCGTATCGGAGAGATAGGACTGGCTGTAGGGCGAACGGATCTGGCGCAAATAGGAGCCATAGACGCGCATCACGGCCGCTTCACGCCACGCCATTCCGGCCTTCAGCACCAGCCGATTGTAATGGTCGTTGGCGGCCTCATCGGCCCAGACGGCAAGGAAGGTCTCTTCCAGGCGCGCCTTGTGCTCTTCGAGCCGAAGCGCCTCGCCATCCTGGATCATCAGCACCATATCGTGCAGCGAGACGGCCCGCTCCTCGCCGTCGATCTGCGGCGTGATCGTATAAGAGCTCTCGTCGATCACTGCAAAACCCAAATTTTCAAAAATCGGCACGCGCCGGCTAAGCGGGATCGATCCACTCAAATTATAGAGCGTAACGCGGACCGTCTTTGGCGATTGGACCCTGCGCCGGTAGAAATCGATCGCCACCGGGTGTGCGCTGTCGAGCTCTTCGATGCGCTCGATGTCGGCGAGCGCGCGCTCGACCGCCACCGATTCCTGATATGCCGGCGGGAACGCTTCTGCAAATACCCCCCAACGCCGCGCCGCCGTCGCCCCATCCAACTCCCCGATCAACCGGCGCTCCAGTTGATCCGGCCAGGTGCGGATGATTTTCCTGATTTCGTCTTCGAGAAAGGCCTGCTTGCGCACCGGCGTGCTGCCCTCATCGCGCCCGATTATGTAGTGAACCCGCACCAGCGGTCCCTCAGGGAAAAAGGGGTAAATGGCCGAGACGCGCCCACGGTATGTCTCGGCCAGGAAGCTGCCGATGCGGCGCTGGCATTCGGTTGAAAATCCGTCGCGCGGCAGATAAATGATGATCGAGACGAACCGGTCGAACTCGTCGAGCCGCGGCAGAACGCGCACCCGCGGCCGCAATTCAAGCTGCTGGACCGTCAGCGCGAACTCGAAAAGCTGCGCCATTTCGATTTGAAAAAGCTCGTCGCGCGGATAAGTTTCCATCACGTTGAGCAGCGCCTTGCCGCCCTGGCCATCGGGCGAAAAGCCCGACTGGCGCATCACGGTGTCTACCTTGTGGCGAATTGCCGGAATGGTCGTGACCGACTTGGTGTAGGCGGAAGATGTGAACAAGCCGACGATGCGCAGCTCGCCCGAAAAGTCGCCGTTTTCGCCATAAATTTTGACGCCAATATAGTCCATATGGGCCCGCCGGTGAACCCGCGAGCGCACATTGGCCTTGGCGATGATGAGGGGCGCTGGAGAGAGGATGAACTGGCGGATTTCGGGAGTCATCCGCACCATGTCGCGCCCCCGGCGCAACACCCGCACCTCTTCGTCGCGCAGAATTCCTAGACCCGATTCAGCCACCGGCTCCAACCTGCCGCGCTGCGAGCCGCCAACGAACGCCAACGCCACCATTCCGAGAAACGTGAAGTTCCTGTCGATAAGCCAGCGCAGAAACTGGATACCCTCGGCCAGGTCCGAGACCGGCACCGGAGGCGGATAGGTCGTATAAGCCCCGATCGCGCGTTCCAACCGCTTGAGCATGGGGCGCCAATCGTCGACCACCGTCTGCACCTCGGTCAGTATCGACTCAAGCGTTTGCTTCAGCGCGGCGATATCAAAGCCCGGATCGAGATGATCGATATGCACCTGAATAAAGCACTCGCGCTCATAGAGGCCGCCATTGACCTTCTCGCCCGGCCGCTTGATTTCGCCAACCTTGCGCCGCCCGTCGCGTTCGACAAGCAACACGGGGTGGATCATCATCTGTATCCCCAGCCTGCGCTCGAGGATCTCGCCCATCACCGAATCGACGAGGAACGGCATGTCGTCGCTCAGGATCTGGATGACGATGAGTTCGGCGCCACCGGTTATCTTGGGGTCTGCCGCAAACACCCGCACCTTGGGCCGTCCGGCCTGACGGTGAGCGACAAATTCCCAGCCGGAAACCGCTAGCGCCGCCAAACCCTCCGGCGTCAAGCCGTCAAGCTCGGTCTCGTCCACCTCGGACAAGAAAATCTCAGTAAATGCGGTTAGCGGCTTTTCTGCGCGCGCCGATTTGCCGATAATGTCGCTGATCCTCCGAAGATGGGTCGCGTGATCTCTGTCGGCCGCTAATGCCATTGCTAGCCCCGGTCACCGGTGGTCCGCTTCATCAATGCACCGGTAACACGCCTCGCGCCGAGATTGGCTTGATGGCTTCGAGTTGACAAGAAAAAATCTGGCGAGCGGTCCGTGATCGTCCTCGCCCCAGGGACTGTAAACAAGGAACCACCGCATGAGCGCAAAATCAAAAGTAACCGCCCTCGACATAAAACCCCTTTCCAAGCTTGACGACGATCTCGAGAGCCATTTCGAGCTGTGCCGGGAGAAGCTCGGATTCGTACCCAACGTTTTCGTGGCTTACGCCTTCGACAACGCCAAATTGCGCGCCTTCATGGATATGGGCGTCGACCTGATGCAGGGCGAGAGCGGCCTCAGCAAGCTCGAGCGCGAGATGATCGCTACCGCGGTGAGCGCCATCAATCATTGCCACTATTGCCTGACCTCGCACGGGGCCGGCGTGCGGTTCCGCTCGGGCGACCCCGAGTTCGGCGAGATGATCGTTCAGAACTACCGCGCCGCCGATTTGGATGCCCGCCAGACGGCGATGCTCGAATTCACCGAAAAACTGACCAAGCTCCCCTCTGAGATCGATGAGACCGACCGCGAGTATCTCCGCAAAGCGGGCTTTTCCGAGCGCGATATCTGGGACATCGCGGCTGTGGCCGGCTTCTACAACATGTCAAACCGCATCGCCGCCGCCGCCGACATTCGGCCCAACGCCGAATATCATTACATGACGCGCGAAAAGACGTCCTGAGGCCGGGCGCGGCGCGCTCCAGTCAGAGCTGATGCCGGCTTGCCGGGGGAAAGCTGGTGCCTCTGTATCGTGTTTGGGTCGTCCGCTCATGACCCGAAGCGGACGCTCAAACTTGTTCAGTCCTGCCTGGCGTCACTTAGCTTGGAGTTCAGCACGGGGCATCGTCCACTTCCCGCTCCTGATGTCGTCCTTGGGAAGATAATATCT
>Ga0315336_1001735_pt1 | contig 38783 bp, 33 predicted proteins | sample ASW5metaG_FD_204512 | JGI IMG/M metagenome (GOLD analysis project Ga0315336, IMG submission 204512) | Ammonia-oxidizing marine archaeal communities from Monterey Bay, California, United States - ASW #5 | ecosystem: Environmental > Aquatic > Marine > Intertidal zone | place: USA: California... | reverse complement strand
GAAAAGTTGTGCTGATCAAAATATTAATTTCATTGGGATTTGTTGTGGTGCCGAGCCTCATCACGTAAGGGAAATGGCTGTAGCGCTTGGAAGAAAACCCATTTCATATGAGTATTATCCTGACATGAGTAAACATCAGGCTCATGGAACTGACCCTTTACTTAAAAAAATAAATACAGATTATTCTAAAAAGTTTTAGGCTGTATGGAAACACAAGCTAGGGTTGTCATCATAGGAGGCGGTGTTGTAGGGTGTTCAATATTATTTCATCTTGCTAAGTTTGGATTAAAGGATTGTATTTTACTAGAGCGCAATGAGTTAACCTCTGGTTCTTCCTGGCATGCTGCTGGCAATGTGCATGTTATTTCTTCTGATCCCAATATTTCTAGACTTATGGCTTATACAATTAATTTGTATAAAGAGATTGAAGAAACTTCTGGTCATTCTGTTGGAATGAAACAACACGGTGGATTTTATTTGGCATCTAATGAAGCATGGTATGATTATCTTAAACGGGAGCGATCAAAGGCTCGTTACATGGGCTTAAATCAAGAATTTATTTCTTTAGAAGAAGTTACAAAAAAAAATCCCTTGATAGATCCTAAACATTACATTGCTGCACTCTGGGACCCAATTGATGCTGAAGTTGATCCTACTGGTGTAACATATGCTTATGCAAAATCTGCAAAAGTACATGGCGGAAAATATTATACACATACGCCTGTATTAGAGACTAATCAAAGACCTGATGGATCGTGGGATGTAATTACTGAAAAAGGAAATATCCATGCAGAAATAATCATTAATGCAGCAGGATTATGGGCACGTGAAGTTGGACAATTAGCTGGTGTTCATTTTCCTATTCAACCTATGGAGCATCATTATTTAATTACAGAATCAATTCCAGAAATAGAGGCGCTGGAAAAAGGGCAACGCTTGCCTGTTGGAACAGATTTTGATGGAAATATTTATTTTCGACAGGAAGGAACAGGGATGTTGCTTGGAACATATGAAGCTAAATCAACTCCTTGGCAAGTACAAGGAACACCATTAAATTTTGGTCATGAACTATTGAATGCAAAATTAGAAAATATTCAAGATCGATTAGCGATAGGATTTAAACGCATCCCTGCCTTAGAAAGAGCTGGAATAAAAAATATTATCAATGGGCCTTTTACTTTTGGCCCTGATGGCAACCCTTTAATAGGACCTGTTCCAGGGAAAAAAAATTATTGGGCGGCAGTTGCAATTATGGCTGGCTTTTGTCAGGCTGGAGGAGTGGGAAAAGCAATTGCTGAATGGATTATTGATGGGGAACCTTCAATAGATGTGTGGGCAATGGATGTAGCACGTTTTGGTAATTATGCGTCACCTGAATACGGAACCATAAAATCATCTGAAAATTATGAGCGCCGTTTTATTATGACATTTCCCAATGAAACATTGCCAAAAGGAAGAAAACAAAAAACAACATCTTTATATGATCGTTTAATTACTAAAGGTGCTGTGATGGGGGATAGTTTTGGCCTGGAACATGCACTTTGGTTTGCTAATAACAAAGATGATGCTCATGAAGAACCTACTTTCAAGCGTTCAAGAGCACATGACTATGTTGCAAAAGAAGTTGAATCTGTTCGAAAGGGAGTAGGTTGTTCTGAAGTTGCTAATTTTTCTAAATATCTATTTACAGGTAAAGGGGTGAGAATTTATCTTGATAAAATTTTAGCAGGCAAAATTCCAAAAGCAGGAAGAATATCTTTATCACCACTTTTAAGCCCTCAAGGAAAATTATTAGGTGATCTGACTGTTGCTTGTATACATGAAAAAAAATTTATGCTTTTTGGTTCAGGTGCTCTTCAAGAATCACATCGACGTTGGTTTGAAAATTTTTTACCAAGAGAAGATATTCAATTTAAAAATTGTTCTGATGAATGGCATGGAGTAGCTATTTCAGGTCCTAAATCACGAGAATTGTTATCAAGAATTTGCCGTGAGAACGTCTCTAATAATTCCTTAAAATTTCTAGATGTTAGAGAAATCTTTGCTGCAGGAGTGCCTTGTATATTAAATAGATTATCTTTTACTGGCGAACTAGGCTATGAAATATATACAGCTCCACATTTTCATTTAAAGTTATTTGAAGAAATAGAAAGACAAGGCAAAGACTTGGATATGAAATTATATGGTGCCAGAGCCTTAATGTCTATGCGATTAGAAAAAAACTGGGGGGCTTGGGGACTTGATTATAGGCCAGATTTTACAGCTTTTGAATCTGGATTAGATCAATTTATTGATTGGCAAAAAGATTTTATTGGAAAAAAGGCAAGCCTTATAGAAAAAGAAAAAGGACCTGAAAAAAAATTATCTGTAATGGTTGTTGATACATTGGATATAGATGTGATTAATGATGAAGCAATTATGCAAGGAGATAAATGTATTGGATATGTTACATCCGGTGGGTACGCACATTATATTCAAAAAAGTATGGCTATGGGATATTTACCAACTAAAATAGCAAAAAAAGATACAAAATTAGAAATTGAAATTAATGGGAAATTTTGTTCTGCAATTGTTATTGATGAACCACTTTATGATCCAAGTGGTTCAAAAATGCGAAGTTGATTTCAATTGTTTACTAAATTTGTTGCTACCCATTTATTAAAATGATGAGTAGGATTATCCATCACAGGTGAAAAATTACCTCCATTAAAAATTGGTGAGTTTCTACCTTCTTGCATTCCTTCAATAATCATTAGATCTTCAGATTGAATACTATGCCATTGTTCAAAATTTTGACGTCGAAGATTTTTATATTTTTTTGAAGTAGCAGATTCTTCGCCAACATAATAAATTTCCATATGTTCTTTAGTATAATTATGCCTTACAGGTTCTAACCAGTAAGCATAATAGTGATCTTTATGAATACCCAACATGACGTTTGGAAATAAAGCTACATATTCAGCATACTGCTCTTTTTCTTTTGACCAACCAGGAAAAGTTGGAAACTCTTTTCCTTCTTTAAATCTCGGATTATAGACAACAGTTCCTTGTCCAGCAAAACGATTGGGAAGACCTTGAATATGATAATGATCATCTATTTTAGAATAAGCATTTAAGCCTGGATGAACCCATGGTAAATGATAACTTTCACAATAGTTTTCTATAGCAAATTTCCAATTACACTTTGCTTCTAATAAAAAATATCCATAATCAATAGCATGATGAATTAATCTTTGATCTTCTTTTGTCCAAAATTCTGACCAACGATCTTCCAAAGGTTGAATATATTCTTCAAATGATACTTCATTATTAGAAATATTCACCATAATAAGATCTAACCACACGGAACTGCGTACTTCTTTAAGGTTACTTTTAGTTTTATCAAATTTTTCATTTTCATGTTTATTCATTCCTCCTAGATGAGGTGTTGCTACTAGATTACCTGTAAAATCATAAGACCAAGAATGATAAGGACAGCGAAGAATATTTTTTAAACTACAAGGTTTTTGCAAAAGTTTATAACCTCTGTGACTACATACATTATGAAAAACTCGAACCTTATTTTTTTTATCACGTAGGATGATTAATGGGATACCAAGTAGATCAAAAGGTTTGGCATCACCGGGTTTGGGTAAAGAACTTGCTGTTCCTATAACAACCCATTTGTCTTCAAATATTTTTTTTCTTTCAACTTCAGTATAAGCACTACTAAGATAACATTCGTTAGGAAGACCATGTGCTTTTTCAATAGACTCACTGACGATATCTAATTTTGATTTTTCAATTATATCATAAATATTAGTGTCCATATAAACTCTATCAAAACTCTAATTTAGCTTTTATAAATGTCAATTAATTCATGAACATTAATGATAATAAGTTATTACTTCTTAAAGTATCTAATATTGCCATAAAGGCAGGCAATAAAATAATGGAATTTTATAATCAAAAAAATGAAATCATAATTAAGGAGGATCAATCACCTTTAACTAAAGCTGACATAGCTTCTAATAAAATTATATTTAAAGAATTAAAAAATATCAATTCAAGTATTTCAATTTTAAGTGAAGAAACTTTAGTTAGGTGGTCTGAAAGAAAAAATTGGAATACTTACTGGTTAATTGATCCCCTCGATGGAACAAAAGAATTTATAAGTAGAAACGGAGAATTTACTGTTAATATAGCTTTAATAGAAAATCATACTCCAATACTAGGTGTGATTTATGCTCCCGCATTATCTGTTTTGTATTATGGAAGTAAAAATTGTGGATCATTTAAAATTGATTGCGATGCTAAAATTGATTCATTAACAAATTCTATTAAAATCAAAACTAATGAAAAAAAAGATTCAGATCACTTTCAAGTATTTGAAAGTAGATCTCATTCAAATCAAGAATTTACTTCATGGGTAAAAAATAATGTTCATAGTTATGATTTAGTTAAAAGAGGGAGTTCAATTAAATTTTGTGAAATAGCTGAAGGTAAAGTAGATCTTTATCCTCGTTTTGGACCCACAAGTGAATGGGATATTGCGGCTGGTCATATAATTCTAACTGAAGCAGGTGGAGAAATTAAAAATGTTAATCAAAATAAATTAAAGTACAATTTAAAGGAAAGTTTAATCAATCCTCATTTTATAGCATCCTGCAAATATATATAATTAGAAAATTGTTGCGCCAAATATTTTAACTTGTTCATCCTCGATACCTAATACTAAGCGTCCTAAAAAATCTCCTGGGATTTCATTGCTTTTCTGCTTGAATAGTATCGTTACAAATTCATTTCTTCTTAAACAGCCAAAAAATTCTCTTTCTTTTGATAAGCTAGTTAATAATTTGTTGTTTGACCATTGCTTACCTATTTCAACTTCATTAGCACCAAACAACATTTTTGCTGAAAAATCTTTTACAAAATTAAAATAATCTTTTTTATTAGAATTTTTTACTAAATCATCCCACAAAGGATTAGCAATCTCTAATAATTCCTCATCAGTTTTATCCAGTAGATTCATTTTCTTCTTTTTCATCTACAATGTGATAAAGGGGAGCTTTTTCCATTGTAAATTTACCTGTCTCGGGATCACGACGAGAAAGAGTTAGGCAGTGCCAATTTTCATCATCCAGTTTCATATGATCACCTCGGTAGTAATAACCAGGCCAACGCGTTTCTTCGCGGAAAAGAGTATGCTCCGCCACACATTGAGAAGTCAAAGCACGATGTTTTAATTCCCAAGCACGCATAAGTTGATGATAATCTTCTGCTCCAATATGTTCGAGATCTTCTTGCAGTATATCTAATAATTCTATTCCTCTTTTAAGCAAATTATCATTTGTCATATAGTTAACCCCAACACCACCAACATACTCATCCATTATTTTTTGAAGGCGTTGTAGTCCTTGAATAGGTAAAATATAACTTGGTGAAACTGTTCCTCCAGTTATTTCATTTTGACCAACAGTATAATTTTCTAAAGGTTTATAAATAACTTCTTTAAAATCATCACATTGTTTGTCAGTAACTTCAATTTTTTCTTCTCCAAGGTCATTAATATATTTAACAGCAGCTTTTGCAGCTAGACGACCTTCTGTAAAAGAACCTGAAGAAAATTTGTGAGCACTACCACCAACTGTATCGCCTGCTCCAAACAAACCATCAACTGTTAACATTCTGTTGTAGCCCCAAAAATATTCAGGTGGTGATAGATCTTCTGGTCCACTTACCCAAGCACCTGAACACGTTGCATGAGAACCCATCACATATGGTTCTGATGTTGTTAGTTCTGGATTCGTATATTTTGGATCAATATCCTGTGACGCCCACACAACTGCTTGACCAATAGTCATTCCTAAAAAATTTTCCCATCCAATTTCCTCTAAATGAGGGTCTTGAAAGGCCTCTGTAGTAACCATTTGAATTGGTCCTCTTCCAGCTTTTACTTCTTCAATAAAAGCATGATTTCGTAAACATGTTGGAACAGGTGTATGATCTATATATTCACCAACTAATTCTTTAGTTTGATCATACCATTTTTTTTCGTAATTTTCGCCATTTGCATTTTGCGTGTATGTTTTAAGATGAAGAAAATAAGCTCCAACAGGTCCGTACCCATCTTTAAACCTTGTAAGAACAATACGATTCTCCATTTGAGTCATTTTTGCTCCTACAGCTATTGGCAATGCATATGCTGAACCATTACTCCATGGCGCATACCAAGTTCGACCCATACCTTCTCCTACTGCTCGTGGTTTAAAAATATGTGATGCACCGCCAGCAGCTACTATAACTGCTTTAGCACGAAAGACATGGAAGTTTCCCGTTCTCATATTGAATCCAACAGCACCACCAACGCGATTGTTTTTGCTTTCATCCATCAAAAGATGAGTAATCATAATTCGATTATAAATTTTATCAGCAGATTTTTTTGCAGCTTCTGCAACAATGGGTTTATAGCTTTCACCATGAATCATTATTTGCCACTTACCTTCACGCAGATAACGACCAGTTTTTTCATTACGCATCATAGGTAGGCCCCATTCATCAAACATATGTACGGAAGAATCAACATGACGGGCCATATCATAACCGAGATCTTCACGTACTAAGCCCATCAAGTCGTTACGTGCATAACGGACATGGTCCTCCGGTTGGTTTTCATCCCATTGCATACCCATGTAACAGTTAATGGCATACAAACCCTGAGCAACCGCCCCACTTCGGTCAATGTTGGCTTTTTCAACACATATAATCTTTAAATCTCTACCCCAGTGTCTGGCTTCAAATGCGGCACCCGTACCAGCCATTCCACCACCAACAACAAGAATGTCGCAATTTTCATACACTGTTTTAATTTTTACCATTAATAGTAAACTCCTTGTTTGAATCTTTCTTTTTTCATTTTGGGAAGACCAGTGTCAACGTTGAGTCCATTTGGTTCATAATAGAGATGCTCAGAGTTAATGTCTTCTTCACTAGGCACTTCCTCTTCAGCTAGATTTGGAATATGTTTTCCCCAAGGTTTAGTCGTAATAGGAGATTCAAAGTTTTTTTCTTTACCATTGCGAAATTTAATTTTCCAAGAAATTGTTCCTCTTTCCTCGTCACGAAGAACACGAACGCTATGACCCATAGGAGCAAAATCAGCATAGCCACGTGCATCAATAGCTTCATTTGGACAAGCTTTAACACATGAATAACATTCCCAACACATGTTAGGCTCAATATTAACAGCACGTCGTGTAACTTTATCTATGTGCATAATGTCTGAAGGACAAATGTCAACACAGTGTCCGCAACCATCACATCGAGTCATATATACAAAAGTTGGCATATTAATTTCTCTCTTCCTTTTTTTTATAATTTATTTTTTTATTCATTAATAATACTTAATAGTGTTTTGGTGATTCACGTTTTATACCCAAACCAAATTGTTTAGGTTTATCAGATGGTGTTGGTAAATTATCTCTTGAGCCATCAGCCTCTGCTAGGTTTTTTTGGATAGCTGCACCTGGTTTATAAAACATGTGCGCAAATTTAGACCAATAAACCCCTCCAAATAAAACTATATTTGAAAGACCAAATAAGACTAGAAATAATGTATCCCAACCTGAGACATTTGCAGATTGAAAAAAAGACCAGATCAAAGCAAAAGTAGCCGATATAACAAGTGATAGAACAAATAAGTCTGCTTGGATAAGGCGGTACCAAGGGTAAGCTTCTGCTAAGACGTCAACTCTAAGAAAGAACCAAAACCAATAACCACCAACACAAGTCATTATAGCACCTAGATGCCAAAGGAGAGGTATAAAAGATGGAGTATTAGATGTTGTAGAAGAATAGCAAAAAATCATAACACCAGAAGTGATCCAAAATATTATTGTACCGTACATACCTAGCAAGTGAGCAATTCTTCTTTTGCCAGCTCCTAATTCAGAGGTAGTGAGAACTTCACTTGCAACCGTTTTAAGTATAACTGATGTTTTTTCTCCAATTTCTAAAGTTTTAGTTGCTTGTTTTTTTGCCTTTTTTGCATTTTGGAAAAAATATTTAACATTTTTTTTATGAATTATATCAAACAAAGTTCCTATTAAAACTAAAACGATCATTACAATTACATACAATTGCATTGCTATTGATGAAACAGAATGCGCAAGTTCAGAAAAGGGATTGATACTAATCATATATTCTTCTCCTCAAGTAAAATTCTAGGCTAATAAAAGTATTAATTAGATAGTTTTATCTTCTTGTTTTAATAGTGTCATAAAGTTTTTTTAGAAAAAATAAACATTTATTGCTTCTTAAAAATAAATACTTAATAACAGATTTATGAAAATTTTAGTTTGTGGTTTACCTGGTTCTGGTAAAACTTGGCTAGCTGAAAGATTAATAACACACATAGATCATTGTGCTTGGTATAATGCTGATTTTCTACGAAAATTTGCTAATGATTGGGATTTTGAAATAAAGGGTAGAATGAGACAAGCCAATAGAATGAAAACTTTTGCAGATTTTGAAAAATCAAATGGTAGGTGGGTAGTTTGTGACTTTGTCGCACCAACTGAAAAAGCAAGAGAAACTTTTGCACCAGATTATTTAATTTGGATGGATACTATTAACGAAGGAAGAGTGGTTTCAGAAAAATTAAGTGACTTAAAAAATATTAACAACCTTCCTTTTGATGCAAATTCTCTTTCTACTAGTAAGGAATTTGATGACACAAATAAATTATTTGAAAAACCAAATAAAATTGACATACATATAACTAGTTTTTTGAGTGATGAAGAAATTAAAGCATTAGCAGAAAAGATTAAAAATGTTTAATTGGAACAAACCAACTGTTGAAATGTTAGGAAGATGGCAACCATGGCATGATGGTCATACAGAGTTATTTAAAAGAGCTTTACAAAAAACTGGTCAAGTATGCATTATGTATAGAGATGTAGGCGGAGTTGATGCAGGGGTAGATGGTCAAGGAGATAACCCTTTTAAATTTGAAGAAGTAAAAAAAAATATTATTGCAGGTTTAACCCCTCATGGATTTCAAGAAGGAAAAGAATTTGTTGTGCTTAAAGTACCTAATATAGTTGATATTTCTTATGGAAGAGGTGTTGGGTATACTTTTACGGAACATGATTTAGGGGAAAAAATTCATCAAATTTCAGCGACCAACATAAGAAAAGAAATGCGCCTTAAGGGTGATTTAGAGGAAAAATAAATTAATTTTGAAATCCGTATTTCCGTAAACGTGCATCACCTGTTCGTGCATGAGCTTCCATTCCTTCTAAACGTGAAATTCGAGCAGCAGCAGCACCTACTTCTTTATTTGATTCTTTTGTCATTCGTTGGAACGTTACAGTTTTAATAAATTTTCCAACAAATAATCCTCCTGTATACTTTGCAGCACCTTTTGTTGGTAAGATATGGTTTGTGCCAGAACATTTATCTCCATAGGCAACTGTCGTTTCTTCTCCTAAAAATAATGAACCATAGTTTTGTAATTTTTCTAGCCACCAATCTAAATTTTCTGCTTGCACCTCTAAATGTTCGGGCGCATACTGATCACTTATTTCACACAACTCTTCATTTGTATCACAAAGAATAACTTCACCGTAATCACGCCAAGCAGCATACGCATTATTTCTTGAAGTTTCTGGAAGATCTGTAATTAATTCTGGAACTCGCTTCATAACATAATCACATAATGATTGATCTGTGGTGTAAAGCCATGCAGGAGAATTTGGTCCGTGCTCAGCTTGACCAACTAAATCAGCAGCAATAATTTCTTGATCAGCTGTATGATCAGCAATGATTGCAATTTCGGTAGGTCCAGCAAATAGATCTATACCTACTTTGCCAAACAATAATCTTTTAGCTTCTGCTACATATTGATTTCCTGGGCCAACAATCATATCCACTTCAGGATTACCAAAACAGCCATATGCAAAGGCACCGATTGCACCGATACCACCAATATTCATAATCACATCAGCACCACATAAATTAGCTGTATAAATAATTATAGGATTCGCTCCATTTTCATCTTTGGGAGGACTTGCTACTATTACATTTTTAACACCAGCTACTTTTGCTGTTGTAATGCTCATGACTGCGGATGCAATATTATTGTAGCGTCCACCAGGAACATAACAGCCAACACTATTAACAGGAATTAATTTTTGACCAGCAAAGAGGCCTGGTGATAATTCAACTTCAAAATCATTATTCAGGTGTTTTAATTGATGCTCAGCAAAACTTCTTACTCTGTCATAAGAGAATTGAACATCATCTTTTATTTTTTGATCAAGGGATTTGATAACTTCTTCAATTTTTTCTTTGGAAATAATGACATCACCTTCATAATTATCAAATTTACGAGATATATCTTTTATTCCTTCATCTCTTCTTGATTCAATTTCATTTAATACATCTTGAACTCTTTTACGAGTTTCTGCTTCATCTGAAGAGGCTGTTTTATTTGCTTTTTTGATGTATGTAATAGTCATTTTTTCCTCTCAATTATTTAATTTATATATAGAACTACTTATAATATCTAGTAAATCTGTTACTTTTTAATTAGTTCAAATACATCAATTCCAATCTGATGGAGAATGTGAGCAATATCAATGGGGACCCAATTTTCTCTTATCAAACCTTCGTGATGTAAATAAAAATCCATAACTCTCATAGTTACAGGTTTGTCTGTACCTTCATATCCAAGCCATTCTTTTGAACCATGTTTACATTCTATGCTGTGCCAACCTGATGTCATTGAAAAATTACCATCTGCAATTTCAATATAGTGTCCTATTTTCCAATAGTCTCTTTCCTTAAATGTTAGTCGAAATGGTAATTGATGATGATCAACAAATCCTTTTAGTCCTCTTGCAGTGCCTATACCACTTGGGCCATACCACATCATCTTAGGATGCCAGAAATCTTTTTGAGGATGATTTAATAATTTCTCTCTAATATATTCATAACTAGATCCAGGATCAGTTTCAGGTTTGATGTTTAAACTTCTTTGCATTGTTAAAGCTTGTTCCATCGATTTGATTGACAATTCATTATCCATATTTTCAAATGTTGTACCATCACTGGTTATTGGCCCGGGCCACATACCTTCCGCACCTAAGGATTTGTTAACTGGCCATAAACCTGCTTGACGAATAAAGTCTAAGGTATCAATTAGAATATGAGATTGTATGATTTTATTATCTTTAATTTGATGTGCTTCACATATTCTTAAATGTATTGTTTTGCCATGAGCAGGAACATTAAGCCATGGATTTACAAAAGTTCCTGTTAAATGAGCTATTGTTGAAACAAAAATTTTATCTTGAAAAGCGCCACCAAGAATTAAGTTATCTCTTCTTTCAAGATCGGGAAATGCATTTATAAGTGGTTTCCATAATATTTCTGATATTTCAGAAACTCCTTTTAAGTCATTAAGTGGATGAAAAGCCCTTATTTCTGCATCATCATGATAGGCATCATTAATATTTTTATTAATATTTTCTAAATTAGATTCAGCTATATTTTTTAAAAGAATTCTTATTTCTTTTTTATTTGCTATATTAATCTTTGGGTCTAAATTAATTACTTCAGTACTCCCTTCTTTTTTGATTCCAGTTTTAAAATTTTCAATGTTTGTCATAATTCTTTATATTTCAGTTACTCACAATTCAGGCAAAATATTAAATTGATTTATTCAATATTTTGAATATTATTCATTAAAAATGAATAAAATATAATTTTTCTTAAAATGTCAATAAATATAGATACACGTTTAGCAAGATTTAATGATCTTATTCCCAGTAAGATTCCTTTTGTAGAAGGTAAGTTAAAGGGTCATCAGGATAGATTAAATTATTCTATAGTTGGACCTGGTGTTAGTGAAGATTCAAAACAAAATGTCAAAATAGCTGAAGCACACGGCTTCAATATAGGGGCTGTAAGTGCAGCCCCAATGAACGGTTCAGGATTACATAGTCATAAAACTGCTGAAGTTTTTTTAATTTTTTCTGGATCATGGCGTTTCTACTGGGGTACCTATGGCAAAGAAGGGGAAATAGTATTGAATAGAGGTGATGTTGCTTCTTTTCCGACTAACATGTTTAGAGGTTTTCAAAATGTTAGTGATCAACAAGCTTTAATGTTTGTTGTACTTGGTGAAAATGACCCTGGTGTGATTACTTGGACCCCATCTTTATTAAAAAAAGCAAAAGAAACTGGTATGGTTTTACTAGATGATAACTCTTTAATTGATTTAGATAAAAATGAGATACCAAATGGAAAAAAATTAATTGAACCCTTGCAAGAAAATGAATTAAATCAATTTGATCACTACACATCACAAGAGATTGAAAAATTTGTTATTCGTTCTATAGATCAAAACAAATATTTTCTAGATGATGAACATTATAATTCAAATTCAATTTTAAATTACTTAGATAGCTTCAATATTCATAATAAAGATTTTAATCCTTACATAGATCATAAAACTGGTTTTGGGCTTACCCTATTGCATGGAGAAAATGCACATATACATACTTATACTTTGCCTGAGTCTGAAGCTTATCTATGCTTAGAGGGTGAGTGGGAAATTACATGTAATGATTCAAAGATTAAAATAGGTCCTAAAGATACCTTTTCTCCTCCAAAGAACTCTTCAAGGAGTCTCAAAAATATAAGTGGAAATAAGGGTAGTATTTTTATAATTCGTCAAAAAAACTAATTTAATGCAGGGATTTGATAAAAAATTTAAAGATCTGCCTGATTATATTCTTAAAATTACCTATCAGATTTGGGAGGATAAAGATGTTGAGTCAATTAGAGAGTATTATGCAAAGGGAATTCCGGTAAGATCTCCTGATGGAGTTATCTACGGACCTGATCCAGTACTAAAAGCAACTTATGCCACGCTTGACGAATTTCCAGATCGACAACTTCTTGGTGAGGATGTTATTTGGATAGGCAATGAAAATGATGGTTATTTATCTTCGCATCGAATTTTAACGAGAGCAACTCATCTGAATGATGGAGTTTACGGTAAATCTACAGGTATTAAACTATCTTACAGGGTTATAGCAGATTGTGCTTGTAAAAATAATCAAGTTTATGATGAGTGGTTGGTTAGAGATCAGGGAGCAATAGTCAGACAGTTAAATTTAGATCCAAAAACCTATGCTAAAACATTAATTGATAAGCAAGGTGGTGTCACAAAATGCTCTATACCTTTTAATCAAAATACACCTCTAGATTTAAAATATATCCAGTTAAGTTTGCCTAAAAATAACACTGGTTATGAATATGCTGAAATATTAGAGACTATATTTCAAAAGAATTTGGATAGTATTGAAAAATTTTATGATAGATCTATTAATCAAGAACAACCTGGTGGTCTTAAAGCGTATGGAGTAGATGAGGTTAAATCTTTTTGGTCATCAATTTTTTCTTCTTTTCCTGAAGCGACACTTAAAATTGAACATGTTAGTTATCTGGATGAGCCTACAGCATATAGAAAAGCAGCTATAAGATGGTCTTTAAATGGTATCCACTCTGGCCCTGGATATTTTGGCAATCCTAGTCAAACAGAAGTTTATGTAATGGGAATTTCTCATGCAGAATTTGGTCCTAGAGGTATAAAAAATGAGTGGGTTTTATTTGATGAAACTGTAATATGGAAACAAATTTTAATGAAAACTGGTTAAGGATAAATATTGAATACAAAAATTTTAACCACCCATGTTGGAAGTTTACCACGATCAAAAACATTATCTGAATTTCTTTTTGCTAAAGACAAGGGAGAAAGTTTTAATTTAAATGAGTTTGATGAAGTAGTATCTCAAAATGTGCAAGAAATTGTAAAAAAACAATTAGATATTGGTATTGATTTTATCAGTGATGGGGAAATGAGTAAAATCAGTTATGCTACTTATGTCAAAGAGAGAATAAATGGTTTTTCTGGGGAAAGTGAAAGAAGAGCTCCTGCTGATTTGGATGCATTTCCGGAATATAAAGAAAAAATTGCCAAAAGTGGTGGAACGCCTACTTACACACGTCCCTGTTGCACTGAAGAGCTATCACTTAAAAAAAATAATGACCTTTTAAAAGATATAAATAATTTTTCATCAGCTCTTAACTCAAACAATCATACACAAGGATTTATGAATTCTGCTTCACCAGGAGTTATAAATGTTTTTTTACCAAACAAATATTATAAAAATGATGATGAATATCTTGAAAAGCTATCTTCAATAATGTCTGATGAATATGAAAAAATTACATCAAAAAATTTATATTTGCAAATTGATTGTCCTGATTTGGCTTTAGCTAGACATATGAATTTCAAAGATATGGATGAAAAAAGTTTTTTACATCGTGCTGAAAAACAAATTGAAGCTCTTAATGCTTCTCTAGCAGCAGTTCCACAGGATCAAACTAGAATTCATATTTGCTGGGGTAATTATGAAGGGCCTCATACTTTTGATATTGGTTTGGAGAAAATTTTACCTATTGTTTTAAAAGCTAAAACTAAATATCTCTTAATTGAGTCTTCAAATCCAAGACATGCTCATGAATGGAAGGTTTTTGAGAATATTAAATTACCAAAAGATAAAGTTATAGTCCCAGGGGTTATTGACTCGACATCAAATTTTGTTGAACATCCTGAAGTTGTTGCAGATCGACTTAGGCAATTTGCAAGTGTTGTCCCAAAAGATCAGATTATGGCAGGTACAGATTGCGGTTTTAGTACATTTGCAGGATTTGGAAAAGTAGATGAGAAAATTTGTTATGAAAAATTAAGTTCGTTAGTTAAAGGCACTAAAATAGCTTCAAATACAATTTGAATTAAAACAAAAAATTAGAAACAACAGATTTTTTTTAGAATTGGGATTTGTGATTTCCATATTGTTCTATCACACATGTATCCAGAGATTAAAATTACTATAGACAATTTATCTAGTTGTATTTCGATAAATAAATTTGCCCTGTATTACATGATTAACAGGCTCAAATTCTGGATCCTTTATATTTTCATCGATTATTTGGGTAACAAGTTTGGACATTTGTCTTATTGGTTGTCTAATTGTTGTTAAATTGTAAGAATACCAATTTGCTGTTGATATGTCATCATATCCAATTATTTCTATTTCTTTTGGTATATTTAATTTTGTATTTTCTTTAATATAATCAAGACAACCAAAAGCCATAATATCGTCAGCACAAAACAATGCTGTAATATTATTTTTTAAAAGTTTCTTTGTTGACTCTGAACCTCCTTCATATGTAAAATTTCCTCTTTCTTGATAAAGTTTAATTTTTTTTAAATTTTTTAAATAATTTTTGAAACCTTTGCATCTTTCATTACTTACAAAAGATCCGGTTGGTCCCTCAATAATTCCTATATTAGTATGTTCATTATTAATGAAATGCTCTGCTGCTTCTTCTCCCCCATATCTGTGATCACAAGCTACAGAACTCAATGTGGGTATTTTCCAGTTTCTATTAAAAGCAATAAGTTGAATTTTTTTGGTTAAACAATTTTCTACAAATTCATCCGTAGGCTTTGTAGCCGAAACAATCGCAACTAATCTCTCTTTTAAGTAAGGTTGAATTAAGTTATCATCAAGTTCTTCATCAGAATCAGTTGTGATTAATAAAATTCTATATCCTGATATTCTTAGTGCTTCGTGTAATTCAGTAAGAACTTCTGGATAATATCTATTCGTAATATATGGTAATATCACTCCTACTAATCCTCCTTCATCTAAATTTAGAGAATTAGTTGAAAAAGATTGGGGCTTATAACCAAGTTTTTTTGCAGCTTCAATAACCCGCAATTTTGTTCTATTTGAAATGCTTGCTCCTTTTGTAAAGCATCTTGAAACTGCTGATTGTGAGACACCTGCTAGCTTTGCTACACTACTTGATGTGGGTAACTTTTCTTTTTGAATTTTCATTTATCCACTGTTTATTTATTCATTACATTGCATATTAATTCAAAATAATGCAATATAATAATTATAAATATTTATAATGTTGATGCTCTTAGAAAAACAATTATTGTATTTTTAAGTAATTAATATGGAGGAAACATGTTTTTTAAAAAATTAATATTAGGTGGATTAATTTCCCTATTTTTCAGCTCATCTTTGTATGCAGCTGATTGTGGACCTAATGGACAATCAATCCGAATTCTAGCAAGTGATTTTCCAGCAATTCACGCAATAGCAAATTCTGCTGAAAGTAATTGTGCAGGGTCTGCTTCTGATTTCACTCGAAATCATACTACCGAAGCACGTCAAATAATGAATGCTGCTCAAACACCAAATCCAGCAGAGTATACTTCAGTTATTGTAGCTAACTCTACCCTAGTTCAATTAATGAACGATGGGCTTGTTAGACCATTAGATGATTTAGTTGAAAAATATGGTGGTCACTTAAAATCTAACCAACTGATAACTGTTGATGGAAAAATAATGGCAATAGCGTTTATGGCAAATTCTCAGCACATGTATTATAGAACAGATATATTAGAAAAATCTGGGGTTGATGGAGTGCCAGCAACTTATGATGAAATAATTTCTGCTGCTGAAAAAATACGTGCAGCTGGTATCATGGAGCATCCGCTTGTAATGAATCTCAAAGTCGGATGGAATGTTGGTGAAGTATTTAATACTATATACTTAGCCCAAGGTGGAGATTTCTTTAAGTCTGGTAGTGCTGAGGCATCTATTAATAATGCTAAAGGTGTTGCTGCTCTAGAAACAATGAAAGCTCTAGTAGAGTATGCGCACCCAGATCATTTAACGCAGGCATCTGATGATACTCAAGGATTATGGGAAGCTGGCCAAGCGGCAATTGGCTTTATGTGGGGTTCTCGTGGAGGAGTTATACTAGATAATGAAGGTTCTTCAGCTGAAGTGACTTCAAATACACTGCTAGCTTCAGCTCCAACTGTTACTGGCGGTTCAATACCAGGAGCAACTCTATGGTGGGATGGAATAACTATAGCTACTAACGTGTCTGACAGTGACGCAGAAGCAACGTTTGCAGCACTTGTTAGTGGTATGACTTCAGAAATGGTTGCTGCTAATAACGATGACGCAATTTGGTTAATAGATGGTTTTAACCCTGGTCCAGCTGCAGCAGGAGTTTCTGCAACAGCTCAAGGTGGTGCTAAATCTTACCCAATGTATGCTCAAATGGGTTTGTTACACAATGCATTAGGAGCAGAGCTAGTTGATTTCTTAAAGGGATCAGAGAGCGCTGAACAAGCACTTAGTGATGTAGAGGCTGTTTATGAAACAGCTGCCAAAGATGCAGGTTATCTGTAGCAAATATAAATAAGTCAATAAAAGGGGTTTTCAAATTTGAAAACCCCTTGTATTTTTCCTAGTAATTTAAAATCGCATAATGAAGCACAGCACTTTCTTATTATTTTCTTTTCCTTCATTAAGTGTAATGTTTTTATTTATTGCAATACCTATTGTTTCTGTTTTTATTCAATCTCTACATATTGAGCATAAACAAGTAATAATTGTTACAGAAAATTGTGATCCCTTTGGATGTGAGAAAACAACCACTGTTGATACTGAAGCTTCTGCAAAGTTAAAAGAACAAAAACCTCTTGGTAGATATAATGGATTTAAAACATATACAAACAGGATGCATTTTGCAATTTTTGAAATAAGAGAAGCTTGGAAGAGCTCAGATAGTTTTACAGTTTTTGCAAAAAAACTATATAATTACCCCTTATATAGAGCGCTCAGTTTTACTCTTACTTACACCTTCGTAGTTACTCCCTTTGTCTTATTTCTTGGTTTTTTAGTTGCGCTTGGAGTTAATAATCTTCCTAAGATGTTTAAAGGTCCAACAATTTTTGCATCTCTTCTTCCAATGATAGTTACACCTCTTGTTGGTTCATTGATACTTTTCTGGATGGTTGATGGTGATGGAGTGATTGGAGCTACATTGCAAAAAATATTTAATGATAATTCTCTTAGTTTGAAAGCATCGCCTGTGCTTACTTGGATAATGTTGATTGTATACGGGATTTGGCATCTGATGCCTTTTAGTTTTATTGTTTTTTATGCAGGTCTTCAAACAGTTCCTCAAGAAACAATAGAGGCTGCAACGATAGATGGTGCATCAAAATTTCAAAGAATACGCCACGTTGTTATTCCTCATTTAATGCCACTGGCTATTTTTATTACTTTAATACTTTTGATGGATAATTTTAGAGTTTTTGAACCAATCATAGGTTTTAAAGCAGAAGCGCATGCCACCTCAATATCGTGGTTAATATGGAATCATTTGCGAGAAAGTGCTTATCCTCTTTATAATGCCGCAGGCGCTACATCTATAATTACTATTTTTGGCGTTGCAATTTTACTTTTACCCGTTCTAATCCGAACATGGCGAGATTTTAAAGAAAAAAATAAAGGTTAGGAATTTGTGAATACAAAAATTGAAAATAAATTAACCCCAGTTAGTATTATTGCTTTTATATTTGTAGCTCTTTGGTTGATTATTGCTATGTTCCCTTTTATTTGGACATTGTGGGGATCATTCAAAGTACAAGCTGATTTTTTTTCAAAAGCTGATTGGTCAAATGCAATATATGGCTTTCATACTGAAAAACAAACAGGAAATTTTTTTACTTTGGATGGTTATTATGGCTCTTGGATTGAAGAAGAATTTTGGCGCGCTGTTATTAACACGAGCATAGTAGTATTCTTTACAGTTTTAATTTCTCTTACTTTTGGAACTTTGGGTGGTTATGCTCTTGCAAGGTCTACCTATCGCTACGCCTTCTGGATTTTAATGGCAGGTCTTATCTTTCGTGCAATGCCTCATATGACTTTGATTTCAGGATATCTTCAACCCTTTTTTGCATGGAATGTTTGGGGAATTCTGCCCACAACAATAATTGTGCTTGTTGCAATTAACCAGCCTTTTACTTTGTGGATGCTGCATTCCTTTTTTTTAAATATACCAAAAGATTTAGATGAAAGCGCTATGTGTGATGGTTGTAACAGATTTCAAGCATTTAGACATGTTATTATTCCTATAATGTGGCCAGGTGTAATTACTACTGGATTATTTAGTTTTCTTCTTGCTTACAATGATTTTACAGTTACATCTATGTTGCTTTCAGATGAAAATGAAACAATGATCCCAACAATTGCAAGTTTTCTAGGTACTGTACAAGAAGAAGGTAAAGTAATGTATGCTGTAGCAGCCGTTGTGTCAGCAACTGCCCCATTATTCTTTTTTGTAATGTTTTTTCAAAGGCAGATTGTTAGTGGATTAACAGCTGGAGCAGTAAAAGGTTAAAAGTAATGAAATCTGAAAAATTAAAAAAATACTTTGAAGATTATCAAATAGCTACTCAAAATTTTAATAAAAATTCAATAAATAATTCTCTAACTAAATACTTCTCAGAACATTCTGTGTTTCATTTCTGTTATCCCTTTGGAACGTTTAATGGTTTAGATAATTTGTTATCTAATTCTATCAATCCTCTTTTAGAAAGTATTCCAGATCTTGAAAGAAGAGATATGATTGTTATGGCTGGCACAACTCCTGAAGGAAAATTATGGATAGGTACAATGGGTAATTATATGGGAACTTTCTTAAAACCTTTTTTAAGTATACCACCCACAGGTAATTTAGTTCATATGCGTTATCATGAATTTTTTCAAATTGAGGAAAATAAAATAATTGAAATGCAATCAATTTGGGATTTACCTGAGCTTATGATGCAGGCAAATGCGTGGCCAATGACACCTCAGTTAGGATCTTTTTTATGTACACCTTCTCCAATGACTGGGGATGGTTTGAATATAAAAGGTGATGGATCAAAAAATTTTGATCTTGTGATTAATATGCTTCAAGATATGGTTTTGCATCCTAGTAATCCAGATCCAAAAGTTATGAGTTTAGATAAGTATTGGCATCCTAGATTTAATTGGTACGGACCAGCTGGGATAGGTACTGGCAGAGGTATATCAGGATTTCGCCATTGGCATCAAATACCATTCTTGCGTGCAATGCCAGATCGAAAGGGAGGCTCATCAAATGAAAACTTAAAATCTGAAGGCATGGAAGATATGCAAACTCATTGGATATATGAAGGAGATTATGTTTGTGAAACTGGTTGGCCTAATATGCGATCTACAATATCGAAAGATGGTTGGATAGGTATTGCTCCTTCAAATCAGATTATAGAAATGCGCAGCTTAGATTTTTGGAGAATTGAGAATGGTCTTATAAGAGAAAATTGGGTATTAGTAGATCTTCTTGATGTTTATCAACAAATAGGAGTTAATGTTTTTGATAGAATAAAAGAATTTAATAAGGCTAAAAATCTTGGAGGCATAAATATTTCTAAAGGACTTGACTCAATTAAGTAACATGTAATTTATTTTTTGTTATATCAAATTGAAAGGATAATATGTATTTACAGAAAAGTGTTGTTACAAATAAAATAGCTTTAGTAACAGGAGCTGGCAAAGGAATTGGAAAAGCTTGTGCTATTGCTTTGGCAGAAGCTGGAGCAAATATAATTATCTTAAGTCGAACAAAAACTGATTTAGATAAAGTAGAAAAAAATATAAAAAAATTAAAACGTAAATGTATGTCTTATGTATGTGATGTATCTAATTATAATGATCTTAAAAGTGTATTTAAAAAGATATCATCATTGGATATTTTAGTTAATAATGCTGGCACTAATCGTCCAGAGCATTTTACTAAAATTAAAAAAGAAGACATGGATTATGTTGTTGATCTTAATATTAAAGCAGCTTTTCATGTTGCTCAATTGGGGGCAAAAATAATGTTAAAATCTAAAAAAAGAAAGACGTTAGGAGGATCTATTATTAATATGTCTTCTCAACTTGGAAAAGTTGGAGCACCCAATCGAAGTGTCTACAATATGACAAAATTTGGAATTGAAGGATTAACAAAAGGAATGGCTGTTGATTTGGCAAAAAGCAATATTCGCGTAAATACTGTGTGCCCTACGTTTGTTGAAACGCCCATGGTTAAAAAATTTTTTAAAAATAGAAAATTTAAAAAAGCGATGATGGACAATATTCCTCTGGGGCGCTTTGCAACAGAAAGCGATGTCGCAACAGCTGTCGTTTATTTAGCTTCAAATGCGTCTTCGATGATTACAGGTTCATCGCTTGTTATAGATGGTGGATGGACTGCAAAATAAAAATTTTTAATTTATAATTGCAGAATCAACTTGAATTGGTTTTTCTGTCCCTTTCTTTTTAAATGCCTCACGATAAGTAATATAAACAACAGAAATAAAAATTATTAATCCTCCAATCCACGTCCAAATATCTGGCTGTTCGGCAAACATAAACAATCCAATTAAGGAAGCCCAAATTAATTTTGTAAATTGAAGAGGCATTACAAAAGTTGTATCACTAAGTTTAAAAGCTTGAGCTAAACACCAATGTGAAAGCAAGCCTGAAGCTCCCATAAAAGTAAAAATCAGTAATTGATATAAGCTTATTGTTTCCCAAAAAAATAACGAAAGTATAAAAAATACAGGAGTCATAAATAGTAAATGATAAAAAATAATTGTTAGACTTGAATCAGTAGCTGATAATTTTTTTACAAAAATTAAAACAAAAGAAAAACTAAAAGAAGCTATTAACATCAGCACTGTTCCAAATTCAAATGGCACATATCCGGGTCTTATAATTATGATAATGCCAATAAAACCTAGTAGAAGGGCGGCAGTCCGATGAAAACGAATTACTTCTCCTAGCACCAATACAGCTAAAATTGTTGTGAATAAAGGAGTGGTAAAGCCAAGAGCTGTTGCTTTTTCAAAATGCATCATGCCAATAGCGCTAAACCAACAAATCATAGAAATAATATTAATTAAAGCTCTAAATATTTGTAACTTCATACGATCTGTTTTTAGAGCTTTAAAATTATTTTTTGTTATAAATGGTGTAATTATAATTAAACCCATTAAACAGCGGTAAAAGCATATAATTACTGGATGTAGATCATTAGATAAATATTTAACGCCTGATCCCATTAAGGATCCAAATAATGTTGCACCAATAGCCAAGAAAGCTACGTAAATAAATTTATTTTTAAACACTAATGGGCGGCAATAATTGATGCAGCAATTGAGGCAAGTCGTGAAGCAGCATTATCTGCTCTACTTGTTACAACTACTGGAACTTTTCCTCCAACAATAAATCCAGCGGCGCATGCTCCCATAAAATAAACCATTATTTTTGATAAAGCGTTTCCTGTTTCCAAATTAGGAACTAAGAGAATATCCGCTTGGCCAGCAACTTCATTTTGGATTTTCTTAATTTTGGCAGCTTCAGGAGAAACAGCATTATCAAATGCAAGAGGACCATGCACATAGGCATCAATATTTTCTTTTTTTGCACGTTCCATAATTTCTTTAGCTTCCATAGAGCTTGGCATACTTTCAATTGGATCTTCCGTACCAGATAAAATAGCTACTCTTGGTTTTGAAATATTAATTTTTTTAGCAAAATCTATTGCATTATTGAGGATATGCATCTTTACATCAGTGCGTGGAGCCACATTAAGTGCACCGTCTGTTATGAAAATAGGTTTAGAGTTTTGGGATGTAGTCATATGCCATATATGACTGAGACGTTTTCTTTCAATTAATCTAAATTCTTTTTTTAAATATATTCGCATCAGTATATCTGTATGAAGATTTCCTTTAATAATAACTTTAATTTTATTATCTCTTGCAAGTTCTGACCCAGCTATTGCAGCCTCTTCATTATTATCGCAGTGAATGATTGTATAATTTTCTATACTCCAATTAATATTTGCAGTTTCTTTTTCAATGAGTGTTTTTTCACCAATAAAAATTGGTTCAATTAAATTTAAATCACAGGCTTGTTTAGCCGACTCTATTGCTGAAGCATGATGAGCGCATACAATGGCGACAGGAATTTTAGGTGTTTTTTGTGCCAAGAAAATAAGATTTTCTGGAACAATTGCTTTTATAGTACTGAGCATATCTGGTTATTTTCTTTCTATACTAGGGGGGCATTTTTTCCTATGAAATTTAACTTTTTTGCAAGAATTCTGCTTGGACTAAATGGATCTATCATATACTGCTTAGTAAATTTTCATGTTTTAGGAATAGTATTATGGATATAGAAAAAAGAAACGAGCTTCCAAATTCTCTTGAAGAACACTGGATGCCATTTACATCAAATCATGACTTCAAAGAAAATCCTCGCCTTATGGTGAAAGCTGAAGGTGTCTATTATACAGATCACTACGGTAAACAATTAATTGATGCAAGTTCTGGTTTATTTTGTAGTCCAGCAGGACATGGACGCTCTGAAATCAGAGAAGCAGTGTATAAGCAATTAGAACAACTTGATTATGTGCAGCCGTTTCAGCAAGGATATAATGGCTCTTTTGAATTAGCTAGAAGAATATCAAAACATACTCCTGAAGATTTAAATAGAGTATTTTTTACAATGTGTGGCTCATCTGCGGTTGAGACTGCCATTAAAACTGCTGTAGCTTATTTTAAAGCAAAAGGCGAAGGACATCGCTCTCACATTGTTGGTCGTGAACGAGGATATCACGGAATGAATATTGGAGGAATTTCTGTTGGAGGCATGGTTGCTAATAGAAAAACTTTTTCAAATATTTTAATGCCAAATGTTCATCATCTACGTCATACACATTTACCAGAACACGCATTTGTTAAAGGAGAGCCTGAAACAGGAGCTGATTTAGCTGATGATCTTGAACGAATTGCTGGACACATTGGGGCAGAAAATATTGCTGCTTGTATAGTGGAGCCGGTTGCAGGATCGACAGGAACTTTAGTTCCACCAAAAGGATATTTACAAAGACTCCGGGATATTTGTGATAAACATGGTATCCTTCTCATTTTTGATGAAGTAATTACAGGATGGGGCCGTATGGGAGAACCATTTGCTGCACAAGCTTTTGGAGTAAGTCCAGACATTATGACTATGGCAAAAGCTATTACGAATGGTGTCGTTCCATTAGGAGCTGTTGCATCTAGAGAGACAATTTATGATACGATGGTTGATGCCGCACCAAAGGGAGCAATTGAGTTTTTCCATGGATATACTTATTCAGGCATTCCATGTTCTGTAGCTGCGGGTCTTGCAATGCAGGATATTATAGAAAAAGAAAATTTATTTGATCGTGCAAAAGAAATGTCACCGTATTTTTTAGATGGATTATTTAGCCTTAAAGATATTGAGGGAGTTACCGATATACGTGGTTATGGTATGATGGGAGGTATAGATATCCGAATGGATGAACGTCTTGGTAAAGCTGGGTATAATTGCTTTAAAAAATTATTTGAAGTAGGATTAAGTTTAAAAGCAACTGGCGATTGTTTAATTGTGGCACCACCATTTGTTTGTGAAAAGCAACATATTGATGAAATAATAGAAAAATTACGCACCGGTATCACAAATTATATGAAAGGTTAGTGTATGCGTATTGGTGTTCCTTCAGAAATTAAGGCTCAAGAAGCACGTATAGGATTAACCCCGACAAGTGTGCAAGAATTAACAAATCATGGTCATGAAGTTTTAATACAAGATCAGGCAGGATTTGGTGCTGGATTTGATAATGATGATTATACAAATGCTGGTGCAAAAATAGTCACTACTGCGGAAGATATTTTTAATGATTCTGATATGGTGGTAAAAGTTAAAGAGCCATTGATAAATGAAGTAGCCATGCTCCGTGAAAACCAAATACTTTTTACTTATTTGCATCTTTCTGCTGCCCCCGAATTAACAGCAGGTTTAATAAAATCGAAAGCAATTTGTATTGCTTATGAAACTGTAACTGATGAATTTAATCGATTACCTTTGTTGGCGCCTATGAGTGCAGTAGCCGGTCGTATGTCTATTCAAGCAGGAGCACATTCTTTAGAAAAACCTCAAGATGGAAGAGGTATCTTACTTGGTGGAGCGCCAGGTGTCACTCCTGGAAATGTATTGATCCTAGGTGGGGGTGTAGTTGGTGAAAATGCAGCTATTATTGCAACAGGGATGCAAGCAAAAGTGTTTATCATAGACAAATCTTCTAAGCGTTTAAATGAATTAAAAACAAAATTTGGGGACCAAATTATTCCCTTAAATAGCGATGAAATAAATTTATCTGATTATATATCTGAATGTGATTTATTAATTGGTGGTGTTTTGGTGCCAGGTGCTAATGCACCTAAGTTAATTTCAAAAGAAATGATTACATCAATGAAAAGAGGGTCTGTGATTGTAGATGTGGCGATTGATCAAGGAGGGTGCGTAGCGACTAGCAAGCCTACTACACATGCAAATCCAACATATGTAGTTGATGATGTTGTGCATTATTGTGTAGCAAATATGCCAGGAGGCGTTCCTATGACATCAACATTGGCTCTTAATGCAGCAACACTTCCTTTTACATTAAAACTGGCGCAAGAAGGTTTTCAAAATGCATTAGCAAGTGATGCAAATTTTCTTGCAGGTTTAAATGTATGTCAAGGTAATGTAACTTATAAAGCAGTTGCTGATGATTTGGGTTATGAATATGTTCATGCCAGTAAAGTCATAAACTAATTTTTTCAATTATGACTAAGTCAAACGATGAATTAATGATGGACACCATGTATTGGTGGGGCATACCAACGTTATTTCGATGTGAACATAATGCTGATCCTGAAAAATGTGATATTGCACTTGCAGGAGTACCTCACAGTTCAGGAAATGGTACTACCGAAAGAGATCAACATCTAGGCCCTCGTGCTGTAAGACATGTCTCTGCAGGCCTGCGTAGAGTACATCTAGATATGAAAATTAATCCTTGGGAAAAAAAAATAATCTATGATTTAGGGGATGTGCCGTTACCTGAAGCAAATAATAATGAAAAGTGCATTGAACATATTACAAATTTTTATTCTAAAATAGCAAGTGCGTCAAAACCTGTAGTTTCTATTGGAGGAGATCACTCAATAACAGGTGGTATACTTCAGGGTTTATCAGCAAATAACTTATCGCTAACAAAAGGAAAAAAAATTAGCCTTTTACATATAGATGCACATACAGATACATATAATCAGTTAGATCATTTTTTAGGTGCAAAAAAAAGTGCTGCTCATTGGGGCTCTTATCTTGTTAAAAATAATATAGTGGATGCTGCTTCAAGTATGCAGATTGGAATTCGTGGCAACCCAAGAACACTAGATTGGTTAAAACCAAGTTATGATCTAGGATATAATGTAATAACAATGGATGAGTTTCGACACAAAGGGCTCGCAGAAGTTATTCAAAAAAGCTTAGAAAAATTGGGAGATAATCCTATTTACATTACTTTTGATTTAGATAGTTTGGATTCATCTATAGCTCCAGCGGTATCTAATATTGAACCTAGCTTTGCTGGTTTTACCATGGAGGAAGCAAAATCTTTAATACAATCAGTTAAAAATAAAAATGTTATTGGAGGAGATGTTGTATGTTTAATGCCTACAAAAGATAGCCCTAATAATATTACTGCGATGGTTGCAGCTTCTATGATGTTTGAAATAATAAGTGTAATTGCCTATTAATTAATAGTCTTTGACTGCCTCAACCATAGTGCTTAATTTATATTTTGCTATATCTCTCGGTAAATGCCCAAGCCCGCAGTCAGGGGCCGCTATCAATTTTTCTTTACTAATATGTTTTAAAGCCTCTTCAACTCTTGATTGAATTTCTTGAACTGTTTCTTTTTCACTACTTGCAATTTTAATCAGACCAAAAATAATTTTTGTTTTTGAAAAATTTTCTAATAAGGAAAGGTCATTATAGCGATGAGCATCCTCAAGAGATACTGTATCGATAATTGACTGATCCAATAAGTTAGCAATTTTATGATAAGAATCTAAAGGAGCCTTAGGGTAATCAACTGCATCTAGCTTGTCAGGATACCCACAACAAATATGGGTAATCTTTTCTATTTTTGTATCCAACCCATCAAAACATTTAGCTAAATTATTAATACCAAAATCAATTGCCTGCTGAGGTTTTCTTGCAAACAATGGCTCATCTACTTGAATATATTGACAACCTGCTTTTTGTAATCTTTTGATTTCAACATTAATAACTTCGGCCAAGTCAAAACCCATTTTATCATTTGATGTATAATATGTATTGGCAATTGTATCGGTAATAGTCGTGGGACCAGGGATTGTAATTTTAACAGGTTTTGATGAAAGCTTCTGAGCAACTTCCCAATCATGAACTAAAAAAGAATCTTGTGCCTCTACTTTAGAAACAATTGTTGGAAGCCAGCATTTATAATTCCCTGTTCGTGCCATTTTTTCAGTTAGTGTCTCAAAATCTACACCAGTGATGTGACGACAATGATAATGAATATAGTTTTCTCTTCTAACTTCACCATCAGTAACAATATCAATACCACATTCTATTTGATCGTTAATAACTTCTCTTGCAGCTTGGCAAAATAGTTTTTCAGCTTTGTCACCCATTTGATTAACTTCTTGAGCATAAAATTGTGTCGGATTTTCAGTATCGGTACCTCCCTTGGCATTAAACCAATCAGTAATTTTGAGATAATCAGGTTTGGGATAAGCTCCAATAACAGTTGTTAACATTTAATTATTTTGTTAGCCTATAAAAATACCATACTCTTAGGTAATTGTCTTTAAGAATGAAACATATATTAATTTGTAGAAATTCTTAAAGGAGAAAATCATTTGGATTGCGCGTCATTGCTTATATATTTTTTTCGTTTAATATGATTAAAAGTAGATGACACATCCTTTTAAACTTAATGCACCTGATGATGTAATTAAAAAAATTTATTCTCGTGTTAAAGAATTTCCTTGGCATGAAATGCCAGATGATAATGGATGGTATTATGGTACCAATCTTGATTATATGAAAGAATTTTGTGATTATTGGATAAACAAATTTAATTGGAGAGAGCAAGAAAAAATAATAAATAAATTTAATCATTTCAAATCATTTGTAGAAGATATTAATATTCATTTTATTCATGAAAAAGGAAGTGGAACTTCACCCATTCCTTTACTCATCAGTCACGGTTGGCCAGGAAGTATTGTTGAATTTTTAGAAATAATTGATCCATTAGCTCACCCTGAAAAGTATGATGGAAACATTGAAGATGCTTTTGATATAATAATTCCATCTTTACCAGGTTTTGGTTTTTCTGATCGACCGTCACGCCCAATGGGACCGCGTAAGATAGCTAAATATTTTGATTTATTAATGACAAATTCTTTAGGTTACAATAATTATTTAGCTCAAGGTGGTGATTGGGGAGGAGCAATATCTAGTTGGCTTGGATTTGAACATCAAGCATGTCAGGCTATTCATATAAATATTTTAACTATGCGTCATCCTGAAGGTCCAAAAGGCAAAGAAGAAGAAGAATGGGCGAAGAATTTTGAAATTGAACAAGAAATGGAAAATGGTTATCGGACACAACAATCAACTAAACCTCAAACTTTAAGTTATGCCATGATGGATAGCCCCGTTGGTGTTGCAGCATGGATCATTGAAAAATTTAATTCATGGTCTGATACTGTTGGCGATGACATTGAAAGTGTCCATTCAAAAGATTTGCTTTTAACAAACATAATGATCTATCTTGTTACCAAGACTTTTAATACAGCTTCGTGGATATATTATGGAAGAAGAGAAGAGGGAGGAAGAATACTATCACCTGAAGGAAAGCGCGTTGAAGTTCCAACAGCAGCGGCATTATTTCCAGCTGAGTTATTATCTTGGCCTCCTCGTTCATACGTAGATAGGATTTATAATATTAAACAATGGACAGAAATGCCACGAGGGGGTCATTTTGCTGCATTAGAACAACCTGATTTACTTATTAAAGATATCAGAACATTTGCTCGCTCTATCCGCTAGAAATTTTATTTTTTAATAGAAAAAACAGGATACCTAATAAAAATTTATTGTAGAAAAATTTATTATTTTAAATTTTTCTTGTTATTTTCTTTACGATGTGTTGAACAGTTAAGACATAATACAAGGAGGAAAAATAAATGAAATATTTATTGAAAATGCTTTTGAGTGGGCTGTTTTTATGTTCTTTTTATTCAGTTGGTGCTGTTGCTAAAGATGTAAATGTTGCATTCTTTTTGGAATGGGCAACACCTAATCAAGAAGCAAAAGTTAAAAAAGCCTATGATGACGCTATGGGTGTAAACGTTAACTGGACAAATTTTGCTACAGGAGTGGAAATGACTGAAGCAATGTTATCTGGTGATATTGACATCTCTTATAGTCAAGGCATGACGCCATTTGTTAATGCTGTGAATGCTAAAGCTCCAATTAAAATTGTAGATGTAGCTGTTGAATATGGAATGGGCGGTACTGGTTGTGTAGTTAGTAATACGTCAGGAATCACAAAAGCAAATGCTAATGAGTTAGAAGGTCAAAAAGTTGCTGTTCCTTTAAACACAATGGCAGACTATGCTATGAGAATGATAGCAGCACATTTAGGTGCGGATGTTTCTAAATTTCAACTAGTTGATATGGAGCCAGCGGATGGTGCAGTAGCTCTAGTTGACGGTAACGTTGTGGCAGCTTGTTTGTTTGGTAAAAACTCAATTGATAAAGCTCTTGAAGCAGGTTCAATGCTTATGACAACTGCTGAAGCAACCGCCGCTGGTATTACAAGTTTTGATATAACTTCTGTTACTGATAAGTTTATCAAAGAAAATCCAGAATTGGTAAGAGCTTTTCTTGAAGTAACAGCTGAGTCAAACGCTCTGTTTGCAGCCGGCAAATCTGATATGGAAATTATTGCGAAAGATGCAGGTATGAGTGTAGAGAAAACTACAAACCAAATGTCTGGTTTTGGATTTCCAACTCCTGCTGAACAAAAAAGTTCTTGGTTCAACTCAGGTGGCAAGGTTGAAGGCATGTTAGCATTTATGGGCAATATGTTTGCGACAGATGAAAATCCTGCTCTGGGTGATTACTCCAAAACTATCGATACTTCATTCTTACCTGATTAAAGAATAAGGTATTAGTAAATTATATAGGTGCCAACTTAAATTGGCGCCTATTGTTTACTGCACTAATATTTCTAGAATATATGAGCAATCTAGTTTCAGATAAATTAAATATGATTTTTTCATCTCCAAAAGGAGAGGTTATTCATGCTCTCAAAGATATTAGTTTCACTCTAAAACAAGGAGAACTTTTGACAGTTCTTGGACCCTCAGGTTGTGGTAAAACAACCTTATTAAATATCATTGCTGGTTTTCTTCGTCCTACTGATGGAAAAATTATATTAGGCGAGACAGAAATTAATGGTCCTGGCGTTGAAAGAGGAATGGTTTTTCAACAAGGGGCTTTATTTGAATGGTTGACTGTATCTGAAAACGTAAATTTTGGTTTACGTATGAGAAAAGAAAACAAAATTGAAACTGAAAGAAAAGTTGAAGAATGGTTGGCAATTGTAGGTTTACAAGGATTTGGAAATACGCCTACGTATCAATTGTCAGGTGGTATGCAACAAAGAGTGGCTCTCGCAAGATGTTTAATTAATAATCCAGATCTAATTTTAATGGATGAACCTTTAGGTGCACTTGATGCTTTGACAAGGGAAAAAATGCAATCTTTAGTTTTAAAAATATGGAAAGAAACAGGCAAGACTATTATTTTAATCACTCATTCCGTTGAAGAAGCTTTATTATTAGGTGAAAGATTATATGTAATGGCCCCTCGACCTGGACGAATACATAAAGAATATCAACTTCCTTTTGCATCTATGGGATTAGAGGGCGATCTAAGAGATATAAAAAATAACAAAGAATTTGTAAGCAAAAGAGAAGAAATTCTCACCATGATTTGGGATATGGAAGAAGAAATTATGGGGAAAGAAATTTAATATGATTACTGGCCTTATTACCATTGTACTTATTTTAGGTTTATTAAGTTCAATTGTTTACGGTAGAAAATTAGTAAAAACAGAAAAAGTAGATGCTGTATTTGGAAATCCTGAAAGAGCAAATGGCGGATATCATTGGGTAGTGGCTGGATCTTGTTCAATTTTATTATTATGGCTTTATTTTTCTTGGGATATTGCAAGGTCTTTTTATCCTAATTCAGCTAATGAGCTTTGCCAAGTTGCTAAAGTTAAAGAATCGGTTCTTGGAATAAATTACATTTTTCCTATCGAAGAAAGAACACTTAAAAGTACGGCATTTATTGAACGTGAAACTAAAAATATAAATAATTTAAAGTCAGAAATAGAAAAATCAGCTTTACTAGATCAAGATAAAAATAAATTTATTTATTTTCTTAATGAAACAGAACTACTGATCATTTCATTGTCAGATGAAAATAATCTCGATTTAAAATCACAAAACAAAATTGACAGTATAGCAAATAAGATATTGAAATTAACAGAAGATTTTCAAAAAATTAGTTATCCGCCAAAGAGAAATGAAGAACAAGAAAGGAAAGCTCTTAATTTACTAAAAAATCAAACTGGTTGGGGAGCAACAGGCATGGAAATACCTCCTTATCCAGAAACTAAACGCGGATTAAAGTTTGAAGCTGTAAGCAAGGAAATGAATGTAATTGTTGAAGAATTTTTTCAAATTAAAAATGAGAACTCAGCATTCATAAAAAAATCTGTAAAAATAAAAGAACAAATAAATAATTACAAAGATGCATTACAAGACACTCAAGAAATAGAACAACAATATTTGAGACAAATTTCAAAAATTTATGGAAGAGTAACTAGAAGTAATATTTTTCCTTCCAATACATTAGACAGTGTACAAAAATCAGTGGTAGAATTCGATAGAGTCCAAAAAAAAGAACAAGGAAGTTTAAAAATAATTGATACTTTTCTTTTTCCTACAGGAACCATCGTTGCTAGTGCAAGTGGAGAAACTTGTAGTGAACAAGGAACAGGTAGATGGCTACCAAAACCAACTGATACTTTAAGAATATTCTTACATTTATTAAAACCAAGTGAAGGTTATAAGAATTTTCCTATGCTATGGTATGAGATGATGGGTGTTAATCAAATTGTTGCTTTTATAATTCCTGATTGGGTTGCTGATATTCTACCTGGAAAATATCCTGTTCACAATTCAGATGGAAAAGTTAAACCTAATTTTAAAAAAACCATTTTAGATATTGCTACAGGTGAGTTTAAAGCTTTTAGCATACCAATCCCTTCTGGGCATATTTGGGATTCATTTTTAAGAGTATTTATTGGATTAGCACTCGGTGTAATTGCTGGTGTTCCTTTAGGCTTGTTCATGGGTCTATCGAGGTTTGCCAAAGGTTATTTTGATCCTGTAATTGAATTATATAGACCTGTACCCCCACTTGCCTGGGCGCCATTAATTATAACGGTCTTTGGAATTGATAACTCCGGAAAAATATTTTTATTATTTATGGTTTCTTTTGCCATAATGATTGTATCAGCAAGAGCAGGAGCTTCTGGGACACAACTATCAAAAATACATGCTGCACATTCTTTAGGCGCATCTAAATGGCAAATATTACGACAAGTAATTTTCCCAAATTCACTCCCTGAAATATTAACAGGTATAAGAGTTGCAATTGGCGTTTGTTGGGGAACACTAGTTGCTGCGGAATTTTTAGCAGGAACTACTGGTATTGGTTTTGTTGAAAATGTTGCAAGAAAATACATGCAATATGAACATATCTGGATCACAATTTTTGTAATGGGAATGCTAGGTATGTTTTTTGACTTAGCAATGAGATGGATTATAAAGAAAACAATTCCTTGGAGAGGCAAAGGGTAACTATTTTATTTACTAGAGATTTTTCTATCTGCTGGCCCCGTTTCTGTCAGAACACCCTTGGATGAGAGTTTAATATTAGATAATTGTCTTTCTGAATGACGCATACGGTGACTTAATAATTTTGAAAGGAGATCATGTTGTACATTCATATATTGATTTTGATTGGCTAAATTTACTAGTTCATGAGGATCGTTTTTTAAATCAAATAACATGCAGGGAAGTGAAGGGAAGTGAACATATTTCCATTCTTGTGTTCTAATAACTGCCAACGAGCATTCCTCTGGAGCAAGCTGTTTATTTTCAACAAAGCTTGAGTAATGATTTTCACGAAAGTCAAATTCAAAAACAACAAAATCACGTGGTTCTAATTTTTTATCCGTATTTTCAACGGTCGGAAGAAGAGAACGCCCATTCCAATTTGTTGGGATTTCCGCATCTAACCAATCAAGAATAGTTGGGGATAAATCCACTGACTCTGTCATTTCTGTAATTATTTTAGCACTTTGTTCAGGCACATGTACAATTAAAGGTATGCGATAGGAGGAATCCCACCAACCTAATTTCCCCCAAAGTCTCTGTTCACCCAGCATTTCACCATGATCACTTGTAAAAATTATCATTGTGTTATCAGCTTTACCGCTTTCTTCTAATGCGTTTATAATTTTTCCAACATTAAAATCAACTTCAGCACACATACCAAGATAAACAGCAATAATATTTTTTATATCTTGATCAGTTAATTCTGAAAAACGAATTTCTGTAAAATTTTTTTCAAGAGTGTATCTACAGATAATTTCTTTTAGAAATGGATGATCTTTCATCATTTCTTCATATGTTTTGTTCATGATTGGCAAATCAATATCATTTGGATTAATTAAACTATGCCAAGGTTCAGAAACATACATTGGTGGATGTGGTTTTAAAAAAGATATATGCATAAAAAAAGAGTCAGTGTGTGATTTTAAATCTTCAATAGCTTTATCTGCTAAAAAAGCTGTATCAGAATATTCTGTTGGAATATAATAAGGCTCATGAATAAATGCTTGTCCTTTTTTTGGTTTGCGACTTTCATATAGTTCACTGGCATGATTAATTTTATAGCCATTATTATTTAAATGTTCTGCCCACGCCTCTGGGTTACCACCAGGTAAAAGACATTTAGAATTAAAACCATCCATTGGAGATTCATAAGTAAAATTTTTTTCATCTTGTGGATCTAAATATCTTGGATCCCATGAAGTATCTGTATAACCGTATAAGTCTGGAACATAACCTAATTTCTTTACTTCTTTCGCAATATTCGTAAAACGTTTATCAAGTGGTGCACCGTTCGTAACTGAGCGATGTATGAAAGGATATAAACCAGTTAACATTGTTGTTCTTGCAGGGCCGCAAGGAACAATTCCTGTAAAATGAGAAGTGAATGCAGTACTTCTTCCCACTAGTTTGTCTATATTAGGTGTGAGAGCGTTCTTGTGTTTCATGAAGCTAAAACAGTCCCATCTCCATTGATCGGCGCAAATAAAAAGAATAGATTTTCTCATAGAACAGATAATTTACTTATTAAATAACCTATATTTAGCCATTATTTACTTTTGATACACAATATGCATTAAACTTTAATAAAAAAATTTTTGTATTCTTATCACATAAGATATAGGTTTTTTAAATATAAATTATTTTCTTATAGGAGGAATAAATATGGTTAAAAAATTAATTTTAACACTAGTATTTTCTTTTTCAACAGTAGTGTGGAGCTCAAATTCTTTTGCCGCTGCTTGTTCTGGTGGAAGTGCTGATGCAGGAAAATATCCTAATCAGTATGAACTTTCAGAATATGAAAGTGCTGCAGGATGCTCAATGAGTTTTTCTGAAAATCCAAATATTGCTAGTATCAATGCTACTATTGTTGGTAATGGTGCTTTAGGAAGTGTTAACGATCGTCTACCAAGCGAACCACTAGTAGTTGTTCCTTATGATTCAGTTGGATCATATGGTGGAACCTTCAGAATGCTTTCAAATGCAACAGAAGCAGGAACATCTGATTTGTTATCTACACGTCACGTAAACTTTGTGCGTTATCATGATGACTTAACAACTATTGTTCCAAATGTTGCAAAAGATTATGAATGGAATGATGATTATACTCAATTAACTTTTACATTAAGAAAAGGACATAAGTGGTCTGACGGTGCGCCGTTTACTTCTGCAGATGTAAAATTTTGGTATGATCATTTAATGATGGATCCTAATATTCGTGAAAAGCCTTATGGCTATTTATTAGTTGGTGGTGAAAGAATGACTGTTGATGCAATTGATGATGTGACAGTTCGTTTTAATCTACCAGCTCCTAAACCTGGTGTATTAGCTATGTTTGCAACATCATATTGTCAGGGATTTGCCCCTAAGCATCTTTTTGCTCAATATCATCCAGATCTAAATTCTGATGCTGATGCACTTGCACAAGCTATGGGTTTTGAAAATGGTTATGCTGTTTTAGCAGCTTATTATGGTAACTCTTGTTGGACTGATACACCTTCTCCTTTATTAGCTACTCCTGATAAAGTTGCAAATCTTCCATCTGCTGTTTATCCTTCTTTAGAATCATTTATTACTATTGAAGATACAACAGAAGGTCGTGTCTATGCAGCTAATCCTTACTTCTTCATGGTTGACACTGCAGGAAATCAATTACCTTATATCGATTATCAAAATGAAAGATATATTAATGAGAATGAAATACGTATTCTTAAAATGGTAAATGGTGAAGTAGATTACAAAGCACAATCTCTTACTATGGAAGTTGTACCTCAATTGTTAGATGGAGCAGATAGTGGTGGATATTCAGTTGATATCAGACCCGGAGTTGAAATGGGAGCATTAAGCTTTAATGTTACTCATGAAGACGAGGCCTACAGAGGCCTTTTCCGTGATCTTCGTTTCCGTCAAGCTATGTCTTTAGCGATTAACAGAGATGAGATTAATGATGTTAATAGTTATGGTATGGGAACTCCAAGTCAATATATTGCATTTTCTCCAAGACCAGACTTTATTGATCCTAAATGGTCTTCTCATTATGCACAATATGATCCAGCACAAGCAAATGCATTGTTAGATCAAACAGGTGCTACTGATAGAGACGGTGATGGATTTAGAGAACTTCCAAATGGTGATCCATTAGTTCTTAACATTGATTTTGCTACTCAAGGTATTGGTGGTGGTGAGGTTGAGTTAGTGGCTCGTCATTGGAATGATGTTGGGGTAAAAACTTTATTTAAAGAAGTTACACCAGATGAATATCGTTCTGCTCAATCTTCTAATCAACTAGATGTTGGTGCTTGGCAAAAAAATCAACCTATTGCAATTATACTTGGTGAGAGTGAGCTATTTGTTCCACCGTATGAAAATTACTTTGGACATACAACTGCGATTAAATGGGCAGAGTATATTGATAGTAGTGGTTCATCAGGAATTAAACCACCACAGTATGCTTACGATTTGATTGATGCTGTGAATACTTTTCAATCCGCTACATCTGGAAGTGCTGAATCTCATGCTGCAGGAAATAAGATGGTTCAACTTATGGTTGAAAACCTCTTGTTCATTGGAACAGTTGCTGCACCTTATCCTGTATTTGTAAGGAATGATCTTAAGAACGTAACACAGTTTAAAGTTGCATCTTATAATTATTACAGAACTTTTCCATATTTGCCACAGCAGTGGTATTTGGCTGATTAGTTAAATATTAAACTTACTTTAAAAGCGGCAATTACTTATTGCCGCTTTTGTTTTTTTATAATAATTTCATATTTTAATACAATAAAAATTTAATGATAAATTTTATACAATTCACAATGACAAGGGCTGTTATGGCAGTCTTCACATTATTAATTGTAAGTTTAATAGTTTTTACCTTAATGGAATTAGTTCCAGGAACTTGTGCTGAAAGATATTTAGCTTTCAAAAATACTCAAGGATCAGGAATAACTGTAGAAGATATTGAAGCTGAAAAAAGACGTTTAGGATTAGACAGACCTTTTCCCATTCGTTTTGGCTCTTGGATTACAAATATTGTAGTCGATGGGGATTTTGGAGATAGTTGTATTCTTCGAGTTAGTATTAATGAATTATTGAAAGAACGATTTTATATTTCGTTGGCAATATGTATAACTGCATTAATCTTTTCTTATCTCATAGCTATTCCGGTAGGGATTATATCTGCTACAACCAAATTCAGATCTATAGATACAATTCTTAAATTTATAAGTTATTTAGGTATAGCCTTACCTAATTTTTTAGTTGCCCTCTGTATTATGCTTTTTATGACTATTTATTATGGTGATACTATGACGGGATTATTTTCAGAAAAATTTCAAAATGCTCCTTGGTCAGTAGATCGTGTGAAAGATTTTTTAAGTAGAGCTTGGTTACCAATATTTGTTTTAGGTTGGAATGCCACAGCTTTTGCTCTTCAAACAGTGAGAGCATTAATCCTAGATGAGCACGGCAAACTCTATGTTATGGCAGCAAGGGCGAGAGGTCTTTCAGGAATGTCATTGCTGTGGCGTTATCCCGCAAAGCATTCATTGGGTCCAGTAATTAATTCATTGGGGTTTGATTTAAATAGAATTTTTAGTGCACTTCCAGTTGTGGCACTTATTTTAATTTTAACAGAAGCGGGAGCGTTATTAATAGAAGCTTTAGCTAGGTCAAATGATCAGCAACTAGCTGGTGCGATTATATTTCTACTAACAGCAACTATCGTTTTTGTTAATTTTGTAACAGATATTATATTAGCAGTCATGGATCCAAGAATTCGCAAAGGAGTCATGGGTGGCAATTAGCTCTCAACAAAAAGAAGCTTATTTTACTGCAACACAAATGCAGTTAGTAAGATCACGTTTTTTTGCTAATCGTTCAGCGAAAATAGCAGGTGTAATATTACTATTTATGATAATAATTAGTCTTTTTTCTGGTTTTTTATCTCCTTATGATCCTACAATTGCTGGTCGTGATAAAGAATATGAAAATGGATCACCACAAATTCCTATGTTTTGGGATGAAAATGGTTTTTCTTTAAGACCTTTTATCCACGCTAAATCAAAATATAGAGGCGCAGATACAAATTTTCGATGGGTATACAAAGTAGATATTGAAAAAAGAAAATACCTTCAATTTTTTGTCAAAGGATGGGAATATAAATATTTTAATTGGAGCATAAACCTTCCTGGGAAAAAATTTGATCTTAAAATACCTGGCCTGACTTTTGATACACATTTATTTGGTGTAGATACAGGAGGTATTCATTTATTTGGCACGGATAAAGCTGGAAAAGATTTGTTTTCTAGAACTCTCAAGGCAATTTATATATCTTTAGCGGTAGGAACTCTCGGTGTTTTTATTTCTTTTGTCTTATCCTTAATTATTGGAGGTATTGCAGGTTATTATGGAGGTTGGATAGATGGAATTTGTCAGATGTTTACGGATGCTGTGCGAACCATTCCACCTATACCATTGTTTATGTGTTTGGCAGCTTTTGCACCTGATACATGGAGCTCTGAAATGCGATTTTTCTTTATATCATGTCTTTTAGGTTTTATTTCGTGGCCAACTTTAGCAAGGCGTGTTCGTACACATTTATTAAGTGAAAGAAGTCAAGAATATATTCTTGCAGCAAAACTTTGTGGAGCTTCTTCAACACATATCATTATTCGTCATTTACTACCAAGTTTTACAAGCTATATCATTGTTGATTTAGTAATTAGTTTTCCTTACATGTTGTTATCTGAAACAGCTCTTAGTTTTATTGGTTTAGGTTTGAGAGAGCCTGTAAACTCACTAGGAGTATTATTGCAAAGTGCCACTAGGGCTGATGTGTTATTGAATTACCAATGGTATTTTCTTCCTGTATTATTTTTAATTA
>Ga0315336_1001734_pt1 | contig 38784 bp, 35 predicted proteins | sample ASW5metaG_FD_204512 | JGI IMG/M metagenome (GOLD analysis project Ga0315336, IMG submission 204512) | Ammonia-oxidizing marine archaeal communities from Monterey Bay, California, United States - ASW #5 | ecosystem: Environmental > Aquatic > Marine > Intertidal zone | place: USA: California... | reverse complement strand
TTATTGCTCAGTTGCCAGTCGAAGTGGCTACTTACCTATTGAATGAGAAGCGTCACTGGGTTCAAAACCTGGAGTCAAGTAATGATACACAGGTCATTATGGTTGCCAATCCAGCTCTTGAAACACCGCATTACCAAATTCGAAGAGTCCGGGACGACCAGATCAAGTTGCCTGAAAATATCGGAATCAGCTATACGCTGGCGGATATCGACAATGAACAGGAAGTCTTGCAGGCAACACAGGAGCGCAAGATAGCAGAGTCGGCAGCGATTACCACAATTATACCTAATACCCCTGCACCTAAACAGAGAAAGAAAAGAGGCCCTGGAATCTTCGCTTGGTTGGCCAAATTATTCAGCTCTTCATCTAACGATCTAGAGAGCAAAAAGCGACAACATCAAAAAAGAGCTCGAAAAAAAACCAGTAATCGTAACCATAGTTCTCAACGTAAACGCCGCGGTCGTAACAACCCGGAAAAAGCAGCGGCGGGTAAGAAAATGACACATACCAAACAGCAAAGTAAGAAACAGAATAAGAAAGTCTCGAGCAAGCATTCTGAGCATAAAAAACAGGGCACTAATAAGGACATACAATCTGATGTCAAGTCTCACCAACAATCAAAACCACGCAAGAAAAAACAAGATGGCAATCGAAAGAAAGCACGTGATGAAACTCAGAATAATGATCAGAAAGCTGGTAACCGCCGTAGCCATGGTGAAAAACGTCGCAGACGGAGCACAAAGAAGAATACTACCGCTGTAAGTACCGATAATGAGCAGAAAACTACTGAACCTTCGATTGATAGTTCAAAGGTAGTTAGTCAAGCAGTGTCCGATGCGCAGCAACCTATCTCTCCGGTATCTGAAGTGAAACCTGAAAAGGAAACAACGATTCCAACCCTCGATAAACCTACTCTCTCATACGAAACTGAAAAACTAACTGAAACAGGCGAGACCAAGTCTACAGCAGAGCCCAAACTAGAGAAAAAAGCTGAACTCAGAGAAAACGCTGCAGATGATGAACAACCGAAAAGCAGACTATTGCCGTGGGAACCATCAACACCAGTGCCAGATCCAGGGGAGAAAAAATCAACAGCTAAAGATCAGCTGAAGGAGTAATCCACTCAAAATCCAAGCTGTTTTTTCTGTTTAAGCATCTCGAGCAAGCCTCGGGATGCTTCATCAATAATATCTAGTACATGCTCGAAACCGGCTGGACCACCGTAATAAGGATCAGGTACTTCCAATTCACGAACCGATTCAACAAATTCCAAAAATAAGCTGACTTTACAGCGCCGATGATGTTCAGGCGCACTTTCACGTAGAGTTAATAGATTGTTCATATCCATGGCTAGGATATAGTCAAATTGCTCAAAATCTTCCATTTTGATACGTCGTGAGCGGATATTATCCAGCACGAACCCGCGTCGCTCAGCGGCGTCCCGAGCACGCCGATCGGGTGGCTCATTAACATGATAAGAGTGAGTGCCCGCCGAATCGATGTGGATATACTCACCCAAACCAGCATCACTGACAATCTTTCGAAACACTCCTTCAGCCGTCGGTGATCGACAAATATTGCCCATGCATACAAATAATACGCCTACTTTTTTTTTGCATTCAATCACTTATTATTAAAGACAGAATAATTAACAAACTTTAGAGTATTAAACTTACTACAATCATCTCTATCAAATAAAGCTCTTAGCTCAATACTCTCATATTCACTTTCAGCAACAGAAAGGTTTTAAATTCTTAATCTTGTGCTGTGTTGATCCATATACTTTTAACTTGTAAGAACTCTTTGATCATTTCGGAACCATTCTCACGACCAATGCCACTCTGCTTATAACCACCTGCAGGAGACATAACACTGAGTTTTTTATATTGATTTACATAAACAGTGCCACACTCTAATTTATTTGCTATACGATGAGCGCGTCGAAGATCTGATGTCCATACCCCTGCTGCCAACCCGTAGTCAATATCATTAGCGATCCTAATAGCTTCGTTATCATCAGAAAAAGAAATGACTGAAAGTACCGGGCCAAATATTTCCTCACGAGCAATTCGCATTGATTGTTTAACTTCCGTAAAGATTGTTGGTTCGATAAACCATCCATCTTCACATCCTTCACGCATTGAACGAGTTCCACCATGTAAACAGTTAGCTCCTTCCATCTTTCCGATTTCTATATAATTTAGTATCTTTTCGAACTGAGGTTCGTTCGCGATAGGTCCAATCTGAGTTGTATGATTAGTGGGATCGCCAAATCTGAGCTGTCCAATTTTTTCAACCAATTGCTTTAGAAAAATTTCCTGGATATCCTTGTGCAATAGCAACCGAGAGCCTGCGACACAACTTTGTCCATTGAGAAAGAAAATTCCAGAAATTACTCCATCGAGCGATTGCTCAATACATGCATCTTGACAAACGACCTGAGCAGATTTTCCACCTAATTCGAGCGCCACTCGCTTGCAGTTTGCTGCTGCTTGCTGTCCAATTTTAAGCCCTGCTTCTGTCGACCCGGTAAAGCTAATTTTCGCAACACGTGGATCTTCAACTAGCACTTGCCCAATTTCTCGTGCATGTCCGGTTACCAAATTTACAACTCCCGGAGGAATATCTGTTTCTTTGAATACATCCATGAATTCAAGTATAGAAGCTGATGCATGATTCGATGGTTTTATAACTACTGTATTTCCCGCAGCTAGAAGTGGAGCGAGTTTCCAACAGGTTAGCATCAACGGGGAATTCCAGGGCGTAATGGCAACGACTACACCTAATGGCTCATATTTGGTGTAGTTAAATATTTGCTCCTGATCAATGGGAATTACACGACCCTCGATCTTATCTATAAGGCCACCATAATAGTAAAACCATTCTGGTAGATAGGATATTTGTGCCAATGTATCAGTATATGGCTTTCCATTATCACGTGATTCAATTTCGGCAAGTCGCTTAACTTTCGTGGAAAACAAGTCACCAATTTGTCGCAAAATGGCACCACGTTTTGACGGCACCATATCTGCCCAACCGCTCTCTTTGAATGCTCGATCAGCGGCGCTAATTGCGAGTTTAACGTCATCTTCGTTACATCGAGGTATCAATGCCCAAGGTCGCTGCGTAAAGGGGTCAACTGTTTCAAACCACTCTGTGGATGAAGGTTTTACTTTAGCCCCATCAATGTATGTAAGATATTTTTTTAGGTTTGTCACAAGTCGTCAATGCCTATTCTACATTACCTTACCAAAGGTAATTTTAAGTAATATAAAGGTAAAGTTACAACAATTAGAATTAGTATTCTATGTTATAGATATAGCACAACCTGAGTACTCATATAGCACTTAGTCGGACTAACGGTAATTAAATTTGAAAAATATTCACTCACTATTGGAACAATCTATTGTGTAGTGCTTCACGAAATATTTGTCGCGACTCAGCACTATGAATCGCTACATAATCCTTAGGATAAGGGTCACCAGTTTCAGCCTCTAGACAAATAAAAATCGGCCCCTGGGCTTGTAAAATTTCCTCAATTTTTGATTCAAAAGCTTCTAATTCGGAAAACCCAAAAACCTTTGCATAACCAGCCTCTCGCGCTAATCCTTCGAAGCTTAGTGCTTTATTAACGGGTATTGGAAAATTACCATTCACTTCATAGACACCGTTATTAATGACAATATGAATTAAATTGTGCGGAGCGAGATTAGCTATGGTTACCAGCGAATTAAGATTCATCAGTAAGCTACCATCTCCATCTAGTACTACCACCTTTTCGTTGGGAGCCCCCAGCGCTAATCCTAAGCCGTGCGATGATGCTTGTCCCATAGCACCAGTACACAAAAAATTTAACGGGTGGGGCCTAATACCCATCCAATCAAAAGCCGCTTGATAAACAGGCACAACAATACCGTCGGGATAATAGCGTGCAAGAACACGTAACGCCTGATCACGTTTCATCATCTATTAGTTACTCCGGGCGTCTGGCAATTAGTATGGCGGAAGGCTTCGATTGTTCATAAGCTTGATTGATTCTGGATTCCACTACCTTAACATCGGATTCTTCTAATAAGATCTCATAATCGAGTCCCATAGCTTGACAGATTGGCTCAACAATACGAACACTTAACTTATCCGATTGAGGCGGCAACCGGTCCGCTTCCATGCCCTGTAAGCCCAACATCATTACAACCGGTAATTCATATTCAAGTGCAATCACACGAATTGCGTTAATCGAATCCAGAAACCCTAAATGTTGAACCAATAAAACCGATCGTTGCTGGCAATAGGATAAAGCTGCACAAATTGATACGCCTTCTGCCTCTGCACAGACAGGAATTAGTGTTAAATCTGGATCTCTCTTAATTGGCCAAAGGAGACTCTCACAAGTAACTATATCTGGCAGCGCCACAATTGTTTTTACACCAGCCCTCTTAATGCACTCAATAATCGATACGCCTTGTAACGTACAGCCTGAGTCTCCAGCATGATTATCTACAGGTCGCATATCAATTCTTCCCAACATTTCCAAAAAAAGTGTTTAGCACATCAACTGTACGTGACATTTCCTTTTCCAATCCAATTGTAAAGCGTATACAGTCCGAAAAATTTGGTGAAGGAAAGCGTCTGGCAACAATACCATTCTCTCTTAAGTAGTCGTAGGCCATTTGAGCTGTTCGCAATGGGTCTGGGAACGTCGTTAACAAAAAGTTAGTTTGACTCGGGTGCACAATAACATTGTGCTCTCTCAACATATTGGCGAACCAACGCCGAACTCGTCGAGTTTCCAAATAGACATATGCTGTGTGTTCAGTATCTTTTAATGCTGCCAGACCAGAATTAAGTGCTGGACTTGATACTGGGAAGGTTATTCCCACACGTCGAAGTATATCAGCGATGGCTTTTGGTGCGTACGACCAACCCAAACGAATACCAGCTAATCCAAAAATTTTCGAAAATGTCCGGGTCATAACTACATTATCCATTTCTTCTATAAGCCTAATTGGACTTTCATAATCATCCGCATCGACATATTCAAGATATGCCGAGTCCAGCACAAGCAGTACATTATCCGGTAATTCTGCATGCAATCGCCTCACTTCCTTACCAGATATATATGAAGCTGTAGGGTTGTCTGGGTTAGCTATCATAACCATACGACTACTATCAGTGACGCAATTTAGAATTGCATCAACATCTACAGTAAAATTTCTATCCGATGCCGCAACGGCTTCAGCATCATTGACGTAGGCGTAATTCGGAATTTTCTGATAACCGTTAACACTATAAATCAATTCATCACCAGCGGATAAATAAGCACGAGCAATTCTAGCTAAAATGTCATCAGAACCAAAGCCACAAACAACACCGTCAGCCTTTAGATCAAAGTGCGCGGCAATTTCTCGCGCAAGAATATCTGGAGCCATTTCAGAATATCTTTCAATGTCATGCATGGCATTTATGCCAGCAGAAATAGCCGCAGGGCTCGCACCATAAGCACTCTCGTTCGAAGCTATATTTATTTCGATATTCTTCGTATTGCTCTCTTCTTCGACGAGCATATGTGGGCGAATTCGCAATACTCCTGCGCGCGGTCTAATATTTGTCATTATTAATGATCCACTATCGTTTTTTTACGCTAATAATTTTTAATTAAATTCACTGCTCATTCTTGTAAACAACACCACCCTTCATAACAAAAGTTACCTGTAGTAGTACACGTATATCTTCGAGTGGGCTTGTGTTAGTTGCGATCAAATCTGCATATTTACCTGGTTCTAGCGTACCGAGAACATCCTCTTTGCGAAGCAACTTCGCACCATTGGTAGTAGCCGTGACAATCGCATCCATTTCCGATAAACCAGCCAATTCCACATACGCAATAGGTTCAAGAGGGCTTAATCCATGCGTCATAAGACCGGATCCAACATCACTTCCGGCCGCAATCACTACACCAGCCTTGTAAGCCATCGCAACTCCTTTCGGTTGTAATTCCATAAACTGACTCTTACGAATTTTTTGGTACGGTGCTAGTGCAGCAAGATATTCTTCATTCCATCTCGTTATGTACGCCAAGGTAGGCACAAAAATCGCATCATTCTGCTTGTACAAGCGTATAGATTCTCGATCCGGGAATGAGCCGTGCTCGATCGAATCGACACCATTTCGCAGCGCTGCATTTATGCTGGCTGTTCCGTGAGCATGTGCTGAAACCGGTCGTAACATACTGTGAGCAGTATCCACAACGACTTTAATCTCATCGTCAAACATTTCGGGAGGATCATCCGGGCCACCGTTATCTTCACTACCGCTACCAGAGACAGCTATTTTGATAAAATCTGCTCCACGGCGAATCTGTTCCCTAACCTTCCATCGGCATGCATCGGATCCATCACAAAGTGGATGAGGCAAAGAAGGTGACCAACTATTTCCATCCGTCACGTGCACTTGCTCACCAGCAAGGAAGATCCTTGGACCATAAATGAGACCTCTTTCAATTCCGTCACGAACACTGAATACTGCGGGGCCGTCTGATCCAGCATCACGCACGGTCGTATATCCAGCCATAAGGGCACTCTGAGCATTGCTTGTCGCAATAATCGCCGAATCCGCATCATTATTTACTTTTGAACCGAAAACACGTCTCGCATCATCCATTAGAAGAGTTGGTACGCCGTTTCGAAGATGGACATGCATATCCATCAAGCCAGGTAAAACAAAGTTATTCTTAAGAGATATAACCTCAGCATCAACAGCGGCAGTGTTCTCCAATGCAATATAACCATCCAGAACTGATTCAATTACGCCGTTCTTGATAACTATCGTCTTTTCCTTCTCTGGTTTCTCGCCCGGTACCGAGAGCAATGTCCCAGCGTGGACAATCACCCAAGTGTCAGCATCGTCGTTTTGTGCATTCGACAAAGATGGCATCACCATCGCCAATGCAAGACCTAACCAAGTTAAAACCGTAGATAATCCAAGTCGTAACGTCTCCTTTGATCCTTTATCCACAAACAATACCGAAACAAAACCTATGATTGATCGACTCTGCCCTACAATGTTTAGTGTTGTATCTTGGTGGTCTTCGTATTTCATGCATTAATTTCCTTAATATACAATATATTATTATTATAATTTAATTTTATTTATAGTTATTTTTCTCAGCCTTTAATGTCCAAGCGAATAAAACCCCATCCATATAATATGGTTTGAATTTAACTGAAATAAATTTATAACGATGAAATAATTCTTCAAGCTCTGACATCTTTTCTATGTCTGATGCAGCATCCCGCTGATCCTGCATTCTGATTAGATGATACTTAACTGTCTTTTCAAATTCCCGAATTTCTGAAATTTGAACGGATGAATTGTTATGAATTCGTTCGGCAATATACTTAATATTATCTAATGTTACCTGTAGAAAATTGTTATTTGGAAACTGCCTGAATAATTTATTAACTTCGTTGAAGCTTACCATTAATTGATTTCGCTTCTGAATCACTTTAGGCGCATCCTTAATTTTTTGGCGAGAATATTGCTCCGCATATTTTCGTAGCCGGAAAAATATATTGGGTTCTTTTAAAAAGACTTTACCAATATCGATAATATCGTGCGTATTTTTCACTGTAATTGAATTGGCATGATGCATCATCAAAACGATGGCGCCATCTTTACGAATGATGCGTGACAGTTCTTTTATTCCATCCTCAATATTGCAATATTCAAGAGCAAATTGACCAACAATCAAATCGAAATAGTTATCGGGAAAACGAGTTTTTTCAACGGCCGCACCTGAATGAAACTTAATATTATTAAAAGTAGCATCGCTATCTTGAAGCTTGTGCGATTGAATCTTGGCAACATCAATTGCATGAATATCACAACCAATATTCCGACGATTAATATAATCTCGAGCCAAAATGGCAATTGCACCATTTCCTGTACAAATATCGAGTACCCTGTTGTGTTCCCTTAACACACTGAAGGTTTCACTCCAGAAACAGGAAATATCGCCACCGTAATTCTCGGCAAATAGATTGGGGAAAGAGGTAATATTCCCTTCTGACCAATATGAGGACCACGCGGCGATTTTATTTTTATTCTTCATCGCAATCATGATGTTAGCTGCTTATTATAGCCAGTTTATAACGGACACCACCCACCGGATGGGTCAATTAGAATCTGGCATGATAGTCTTTGACGATAGAAAATATATTGATATATTGAAAAATTGCAGAAACCATATTTATTATCTATTGTTCTTGCCTGCAAAATCTATCGCCTCCTCACTCCAATAAAATAAACTCTTTGCCGGCATTTCAATCGAAGCTAAAGTCGCTGCATCGAGTGTGATATTTTTTTCTACGATACCATTTAAGTAAAGCAGGTAAGCAACCAAGCTATAAACCTCATCTGCATTCAGCGAACCTGGAGCTGTCATTGGCATCGCCCGATTTATGTAATCATAAAGTGTCGTTGCATATGGCCAATAATTACCAATCGTACGCTTTAGTGATTTGTCATTCGAAAAATTATAATCAGGACTATATTTACCAACAAGCTGATCATGAATACCGTTTATACCTTCAGTACCATGACAATTTAGGCACTTTTGTATATAAATTTTCTCTCCTTCATTAGTTGTTCCCTGCCCTATGGGTAATTGTTTGCCATTTGGCATAATATCGATATCCCACTGTTCAATTTCACCGGTATCAGGTTCACGTCCATAACCAAATTGCTCAGGAAATATCGGACTATCTGCCAAACTAATCGTTGTTATTAATGTCAACAAAAAAATTATTTTTGCTGCACTGCGGACCATAAGACAAGTAATTAGTTTATTCATTAATAACCTAGATTTATCAGACCATCACATTAAGTCCAAATGTTATTTGTCCGTCGGTATCTATTTTCCAAGGGCGTATTACGTTATTGTGGTAATAGGTGGCTGGCCCTCGCCCCTCGCGTGCTTCAGCAACAGATGGCTGCTGTAAACCATTTTCGTCTGTAGCACGACTCATGAATAATGTCGATTTCCCATTCCAATGCCATGGGAATGTAAAGCGCGTCGTGCATTTGGATAAAATAGGTTCATGTAGAGTAGCTGGTTGCCAAGTTTTACCGCCATCCACACTAATATCAACTTTATCGATCTTTCCATTCCCGCTCCATGCGAGCCCATTAATCTCCCACCAACCTTTGCCAGGCAAAATAATCGGGTAACTCGGAGAAGTTATAAGTGACTTGGGCCCCATCGTAAACGTAAACATTTCAATTTTTCCTGTACTCCTCGGGTCAGCGTATTTTGCAGTTTCTTCACGAGTCATGAATGGAGCATCGCTTATTTCAAATCGCCTTAACCATTTCACCGATGAATTTCCCTCCCACCCCGGTAAGAGCAAACGCACAGGATATCCTTGCTCGGGGCGAAGTGATTCTCCATTTTGAGCGTAAACCACCAATGCGTCATCCCATGCTTTTGACATCGGGATGCTCCGTGTCATTACTGCAGCATCTTGACCTTCTGCTAAAAACCAAGAAGCTTTCTTACGCACACCTACCTCCCTGAAAAGGGTAGACAATCGCACGCCAGTCCATTCGCTCGTGCTGAACAGGCCATCTAATTGGCCCGGAGTTATATCTTCCGGAATATCAGATCGATCGAAGCTGGTTTTATAACCATTACCCGAGCACTCAATAAAACAGACTCGAGACACTGAGGGAAAACGTTTTAAATCAGCAAGGCTGAACTTTAATGGACGATCAACTAGTCCGTGAATAAGTAATTCATATCGATCGGGATCAATTAATGGAATGCCTGCATGATGGCGCTCGAAATGTAAATCAGATGGAGTAATAATGCCTGATAATTTCTCTAATGGAGTCATCGAATATCCATCTGGATCAAATCGTCCAACCTCACGTTTGATTGATGCAAATGGTGAACGACTCCCTAATTCACTCGGCAATGCCCCAAGTATTTTAGTTGTATCAACTGGCGGGAGAGATGTTTGCGAGAAACCGTTACGTCCTTTCATAACAAGGCCACTAGTTACCAACAGAGCGCCTTGTTTTAGTAAGTTTCGACGACTAACATTATTTTTGTTACTCATCTACGGATCCTTATTTTCCACTCATACTTCGATATGAAATTATTCTGTCGTAGAAAACTTTTAATATTTCTTATGTGCTAAGAGAATGCCTCATCTATCGACATATAGCTAACTTTGCTAAATTGGTATGCCTGTCGGTGCTATGAAATACTATTTTCTCCAGCAACAGCAATGGGAAGATCATCTATGCGATTGAATTTGACTATTATATCCAGTCTCATTGTACTGCCATACACGCAGATTCTACATGCCAACGAAGCACAGGACATCGTTCGAGCCGCGATTGATTACTGGCGCGGCACGTCTTCCTACTTGGAAATGACGATGACCATTCATCGACCTAACTGGGAGCGGAGCATGTCTATACGGACATGGACTCAGGGCGACAATCAATCATTGGTTCGGGTTACAGCACCAAAGAAGGACAGAGGAAATAGTACTCTTATCGATGACAACAATATGTGGAACTTTTCACCCAAGATAAATCGTGTGATCAAGATTCCATCATCGATGATGAGACAAAGTTGGATGGGCTCCGACTTTTCTAATAAGGACATTTCTAGAGTTGACGACATTATTGATCAATACAGCCATAGTATTCTTAGTAAAGAAAAACAGGATGATTACATCATTTATCACATCGAATGCATACCACATGAAGATGCTCCCGTTGTTTGGGGAAAAGAAATCTTAAATATCCGCAATGATAACGTCGTTCTCGAACACCGTTTCTATGATCAGGACAATGAATTGATCAAGAGGCTCCAATCACTGGAAATCGGTGAGATGGGCGGCAGGATGATTGTTACCCGTCAACGCATGGAAAGAGTCGACAGGCCCTCCGAGTGGACCGAGATCCGGATAGATTCCATGCAATACGATCTCAAACTGGGAGGCAATCTGTTCACCTTGTCAAATCTCCGTAATCCCCGTGAGTAATAAAATAACAATGCGAAAATTCCAGCAATGAACATTATTGTACGTCTAGCCTGGCGCAATATCTGGAGGCATCCAAAACGCACTTGGCTGACTACGGGGGCAATGGTGTTCTCCAATACACTACTAGTGTTTATGCTCTCTCTCCAATTCGGCACATATGACCTGATGATTAACAATACGCTGCAATCGTTTAGCGGTCATCTGCAGGTGCAGGCTTCAGGTTATAAAGATGACCTAAAAATACGCCAGAGCGTACCGGACATCCAGGTACTGGCGAAAACGTTACGTGAAGACCTCAGCTTTGAAAACGTCGCAGCACGTGGCACAGCATTCGCGCTTGCTTCCAGCGAAGAAAGAAGCTATGGCATTCAGATCTATGGCGTAGAGCCGATCTTCGAACCTGGCGTATCGAACATTCCAGGGTTAATCAAAGAAGGACGCTTTCTCGGCGACATTAATGTGACGGAGATCGTCATCGGCAAGGTATTAGCCCGAAATCTCCGTGTCAGTTTGGACGATGAGTTGACCCTGCTGGGCACCGACCGCAACGGTTCTTTTGCCGCTGCCATCGTAACGATCGTCGGTATCTTTGACAGCGGCATTGCGGATATAGATCGCAGCATTGCGGAGATTCCGCTCGGCCTATTCCAAGACACATTTACAATGGACGATGCTGGGCATCAAATTATAATCACGACGCCAAACTTGTCATATGTGCCTACCGCAAAACAACGAGCTAAAGAATTGTTGCCGTTCGGCTCAACGTTGGTTGTGCACGATTGGGAAACTTTACAACCAGGACTGAAGCAGGCGATTCGGGCAGACCTGACCGGCGCATGGTTCATGTACGGCCTGCTTGTCATACTGGTGGCGTTTAGCGTGATGAACACGCAGCTCATGTCGGTTCTAGAGCGAACCAAAGAATTTGGTATTGTCATGTCCCTGGGTCTGACGCCGGGACGGCTCGGCAGGCTCGTCATACTTGAAACAGCGCTGATGGGGATTGTGGGACTTGTGTTGGGAATTCTGCTCGGAACTCTCGTTACTTCATGGTTTACGTTAAGCGGCTTTACCTATACTGGAATGGATGAATTGGCAGCAAATTTCAATTTACCCGCGCGCATATACCCAGAGGTAACGTTCGAAACTCTCCTTGCCGGTCCGGTCGTTGTTTTCGTGGGTACGCTTGTATCAGCGTTGTACCCTGCATTTCGACTGCACTGTCTGCAACCGGTCGAAGCATTGAGAGCCGCATAATGTGCCAGCTCAAAATATTGATAATGCTCGCATGGCGCAACCTCTGGCGTAATCACCATCGCACAATAATCATGATTTCGGCGGTCACAGTCGGCGTCTGGGCAATGATTTTCATGACGGCGCTGATGCGTGGCATGGTTACTGACATGGTGAGAGACGGTATTCAGACGTTGCCGGGACATGTGCAGATTCATCATCCGAAGTTTCGTGATGATCCAAGTGTCAACAATCTGATGTTGACGACAGCCACCGAATTGAACAACAAATTTGGTGGTATCGGTTTCGAAGCCTGGGCAAGTCGGATTAGAGTACCCGCCGTGATCGCGAGCGAACGAGAATCACGGGGAGTGACACTGTTCGGCATTGATCCCGCTGCGGAAGAGCCTATTTCATTGCTTGCAGATGACATTGTGGAAGGAAGGTTTCTTAGAGATGAAACCGATAGTGGTGTGGTCATCGGCCTAAAGCTTGCGGACAAACTCGACACCAAACTCGGTAAGCGAATTGTGCTCATGAGCCAAGATCCCAGTAATAAGATTGCAGATCGTGGCTTTCGTGTTGTTGGCATTTTTGATTTGGATCTCGATAGTCATGAAGAATCTTCAGTTTTTGCAGGCAGAGCGACAATTCAGAAGATGCTTGGAATAGAGGACCGGGTGACTGAAGTTGTATTTCTCGACGGCGATTACAGGAATGTTGATTCTCTATATAAAAAAATATCTGAACTTGCAGGCCCTGATGTTGACGTACAACCCTGGTACAAGCTCGATAAGTATCTCGGTATGATGCTCAACATGATGGACGGTTTCGTGCTGGTCTGGGTGATCGTTATTTTTCTTACCCTCTCCTTTGGCCTCGTTAATACGCTGGTGATGGCAGTCTTTGAACGTATTAGGGAAATCGGACTAATGCTTGCATTAGGCATGAGACCATCCAATATTCTCGGACAAATAATCGTTGAATCCCTCTTGCTACTGGTTATTGGTTTAACACTTGGCAATGCATTTGCATGGATGACGGTGGAATCGCTGAAAGGCGGAATCGATATTTCAGCTGTTGCAGAAGGTATGGCAATGATGGGAGCATCGAGCATTCTGCATCCGGACTTACAGATTGGCGACGTCATCACGGCCAATATTGTTGTGCTTGCACTCGGATTCCTCGCTAGCCTTTCACCCGCCTGGCGGGCTTCTCGTTATCAACCAATTGAGGCAATTACCAAGGTCTAATCATGACTGCTATACGTTGCATTGACTTATGTAAAACTTATTACCAGGGCGGTCAGGAGATCAAGGCTCTGGATCACGTTAATCTGGAAATCGCAGGGGGTGATTTTGTGTGCCTTTCCGCACCTTCAGGTGGCGGTAAAACGACACTGCTCAATGCGATTGGCGGACTCGACCGACCTGATAGTGGCGAGATATGGATCTCGGAACAGCGTATTGACAAGCTAAGCAAGAGCGAACTCGCACAACTCCGATTGCACCAGATCGGTTTCGTATTTCAGGCATTCAATCTGATTCCAGTTTTGACCGCACGTGAAAATGTAGAGTTCGTTATGCAGCTCCAGGGAGTACCCACTAACAAACGCACGAAAAAGTCCAAATTAATCCTTGAAGAGGTTGGTCTGCACGGAATGGAAGATCGCAGGCCGGCAGATATGTCTGGTGGTCAGCAACAACGTGTCGCTATTGCACGGGCAATCGTTTCTCGGCCAACGCTAGTTTTGGCAGATGAGCCAACTGCCAACCTAGACTCGCATAATGCCGATGACCTAATGAAACTGTTTGTGGAACTTAATCAGCGTCACAACACAACCTTTGTCATAGCAACACATGATCAGCGTGTTATGACATACGCAATACGTTTGATCAGAATGCTAGATGGACGCATCGTTGATGATATTCAACAGCACACCACATAGGAAAACTACACCATGGCAAGCTAGTGCATTGATTTCTATCTTCTTGTTGATGGATTCAAATCTGTGTTCGGCCGATGAAACACAGGTCGATTTCGATGGCCACACGAAAACACGGCTTATAGGACAGACGTTCCCGAGCAACAGTATCTTCCATAACCTGACCGGTTCTGATTCGTATGATGTAGAGACGGATCTGCGACTTAATCTTGATGTTGACAAAGGACCGTGGTCGTTCAACGCATCCTATCAACTATTTGCATTGTATGGTGAGCGTGTCGAATACATGCGTGAACTGCAGCAGGATTCGGCCCCTTTTTTTTATCGCTTCCCGGAAGATGAACGTCGACTGTCTGATCTGACCGACATTATTAGCGATGACAACAAATTTGCTGCCCTGCACCGACTGGATCGATTTTGGCTTGGCTACACAAACGATAACACGGTTCTGCGCTTTGGCCGGCAAGCTCTTTCATGGGGTAACGGCTTATTTTTTTCGCCGATGGATATTGTTAATCCCTTCGATCCGACGGCAATCGATATCGAATATAAGTCCGGTGATGACATGCTATACGCGCAATTCCTACGTGACAACGGTAACGACGTGCAGGCTGCGGTTATCTTTCGCCGCAATCCTGAAACTGGCAACATCGAAAGCGATAAGAGTACAGTGTCGATCAAGTACCACGGTATAAGTAGAGATACCGAGTACGACATTCTCTTCGCCATCAATCACAACAATACAACAATCGGAATTGGCGGGAACAAAAGTATCGGCGGTGCAGTCGTAAGAGGTGATGTCGTTGTTACCGACACGGGTTCCAATGCTACGGTTCAGTTTGTCGCGAACCTTAGTTATTCCTGGACCTGGGGTGGCAAGAACATCAGTGGCGCTACCGAGTACTATTTTAACGGCTTTGGTCAACAAGATTATTCGTACAATATCCAAAGCCTCGCAAATAATTTGGACTTGCTGGGTCGTCTTTCACAGGGAGAATTATATTCAATCGGTCGACATTATCTGGCCGGCAGCTTAATAATCGAGATGACGCCTTTGTGGCTACTGACTCCGAATGTCTTTCTGAACGTCGAAGACAACAGCGCACTTTTGCAACTCGTAACTCAGAACAATCTAAAAGAGGACGTGACATTTATCGGCAGCCTTAATATCCCGATCGGCCCGAAAGGAACCGAATATGGCGGAATCAAAGCGGCAAGTGATAACCAATATATCTCAAACGATCTGAGTATCTTTGCCCAATTTGCCTGGTATTTCTAAATTTTGATGTCAAAGATATATGACTGCATTGAAACAGACTTATATAAACTCTATCTTAAATGGTGCCGGTACTCGGATTCGAACCAAGGACTTCCTCATTACGAATGAGGCGCTCTACCAACTGAGCTATACCGGCAGCTATACGAGAAGCAATTTTTGATAGTTGGAAGGATATACGAGCTAACTTCTTCAAAGGAATCTCGCATCCTTAAAAAAACTTCGTTAATTTCTGTTACAGCTCAATCTGGATATCTTCACTAAAACATTCGGATTAATCTATCCAATCTGCTTAAGGAACTCTCCCGTTAGGACTTTATTTCTCTAACTCTAATCAGAACTTCAACGCTTTCCTGTTCCGTTCCCTTCGGGAGGTCTGGTAAACTCATGATACTTATCTGGTCTGCAGGAATATCGTAGAGTTCGCCAGTATTCATATGATAGAAATGGTGATGGGCATGAGTTGTCGAGTCATAAAACTTGCGAGTTGAGTCAACATTAACTTCCTTCACAAGATCCTTTTCGCTAAATAATTTCAGTGTGTTATATACGGTCGCCTTGGAAACATGACTACCAGAATCACGCAGACAATCGATAATCTGATCGGCAGATAGATGCTGAGCACGATCCAACAGTACTCCCGCCACTTCTAAACGCTGTCGCGTGGGCATAACGCCATGACTCTTAAGCAATGTCAGGATGTCCGTTTTGGACATAGTACTATTCTCTATAAATCATATACTTGTAAAGTATAAACCAATTCTAATTGTAAATTCTCGCTAACAATGCAATGTATACCGACCAGATATCGGAAAAATACGGAAAATATTATTAAGCAACACTCCAGACTTGTATTTATAAATACTTTGCATTCTTCTCCGATAAAAACAACGAATCAACAATCAATAGTATTGCACCAACGGTAATCGAAGAATCTGCAACATTAAACGTAGGAAATGGCCATCCATTTATAAAAATTTGTATAAAGTCAATAACATGTCCAAGTATAACCCTGTCGACAACATTACCGATCGCACCACCTAATACAAGCGAAAGCCCTAAAGAAAGCACGGTTTGTCCGGTCATACGTAACCGCCATAGCCAAACCACAATTACCGAGCTGATAGATACAGCTAGAGTAATAAAGAACCACCGTTGCCAGCCTGATGCATCTGCTAAAAAGCTGAACGCAGCACCACGATTTTCCTGATGAGTAATATTAATAAATCGATTGATAGGAATTTTGCCATACAAAGGTATCCATTTAAGAATAGCCCACTTAGTTAACTGATCAAAAAATATAATCAGCAAAGCTATTAAACCCCAAATTCCAAATGATGATTTTCGCTCTAAATCGTTAATTTTTGATACGCGCAAAATTCTATACCTTCACTTTCAGGCCGCCAAAACTGCCTTTGCATTTGCTGCATCACAATGCATTTGCTCCACAAGGTCCCTAATTTGATCAAACTCCTGTTCACTCCGCAATCGTGCAACAAAATCTACATGGATGTACTTTCCATAGATGTCTTCGTCAAAGTCAAAAATATGCACTTCAAGTACTGGTTTTGTCCCTCCAAATGTCGGTCGCGTTCCAACACTCGCAACCGCATCTAGAGATTGATATCCAAACCCAGAAACTCGTACTGCAAAAATGCCCATCACAGCACTTTTCTTTCGCCCTAGATTAACATTCGCAGTGGGAAATCCTAGCTGCTTTCCGAGATGAGCTCCCTCAATAACTTTGCCCGACATTCTGTAATGACGCCCTAGTAATAGCGCTGCATCATCAAGGTTACCAGCCTGTAAGGCTTGACGAATCGCAGTGCTACTCATGCGCTTACCACCTTCAACGACGCTAGCCACCTGATGCACTTCGTACTCTAGAGCTTTACCCGCGCAACGGAGTTGATCAACATTCCCTTGGCGCTCTTTGGCAAACCTAAAATCGTCACCAATCACTAGATGCCTAATATTCAACGATTGAATAAGAAGCTGCCTAATAAATGTATCTACTTCGATGTTTTTCATTTGCTCATCGAATCGCGGGCAATAAAAGAGATCAATTCCGTAGCTAGCAAGAGCATCAACTTTTTCTCTAAATCTCATTAATCTGGCAGGCGGACTTGACGATGAAAAATACTCTTTGGGTGTTGGTTCAAAGCTCATTACAACCGACGGCAACCCGTTTGCATGAGCCAATGCAAGCATATTATCCAATAATTTTTGGTGCCCCAGATGTATGCCATCGTAAGCACCAATAGTTGCGACACTGCCATTGCTAACAAGCTCGAACGGTATATTGTTTGGCCTCCGCGATAAGTGCATTTACTCTGACCTTAATTTTAAATTGGTAGGCCGCAAGCCAAGCACCAAAAGTCCAACAAAGTAAACAACCATACCTCCAACGACATTCGCCACCAATAAAATCGAGCGTTCTAGTACACTAGTAGATATCCACCAGTCCAGCGGTTTTGCCATATATACAAGACATATAATCATAGCCAAAGTTGCACCGACAACCTGTATGAATAGCTTGCACCAACCAGACGAGTGACTAATCACACCGTCACACCTTAGTCCGCGATACAACAACCAAGCATTAAGTATCGCCGAAATTGATATAGCCAGCGCCAATCCCGCATGTGTGCCTTCGTATTCTGCCTGAGTCAGAATATAAGCAAGCGTAACACTCAACAAAAAATTTACTGCTAACGCAATGAGTCCAAATCTAACCGGTGTCCGTGTATTTTCTCGGGCAAAGTACGCTGGAGCTAGAATTTTGACGTACGAAAATCCGATGAGCCCGAGTGCAAAAGCTTGTAATGCGAGTGCAGTCATACGTAAATCGAATACCGTGAATTCTCCACCATAGAAAATGGTCGCAACCAGTGGTTCTGCTAGGATGATTAGACCGATTGCCGCCGGTACAGCAATCAATAATACGAGTTTCATCGACCAATCGATGATTTTGGCGAATTCACGATGTGATTCGTTTGCATGTTGACGTGATAGATACGGCAGAGTAACAGTGGCAAATGCAATACCAAACAATCCGAGTGGAAATTCCATTAGCCGGTCGGAAAAATACAGTAAACTAATTTTTCCGACGCCGAGTAACGATGCAATAATACCGCTAAGAAGAATATTAATTTGTGCTACTGAAGAACCGAATATCGCGGGAAGCACCAGTTTCACAATGCGCTTGACGCCTGGATGCCCTGGTTGCCAGCGTGGACGCGGCACAGCGTTAATGCGCGACAGAAAAGGAATTTGGAACAATAATTGAACAATACCGGCCACAAGAACCGCATAAGCTAGCGCCATTCCTGGTTCTGCAAGATTAGGGGCTAACCATAAGGCAGCTGCAATCAATACGACGTTCAATATTACCGGTGTAAAAGCAGGCGCACCAAATCGGCCATACGTATTAAGAATTCCTCCAGCAAATGCAGTCAGAGAGATAAAAAAGAAATATGGAAAAGTGAAGCGTAGCATCGCCGTGGTGAGATCAAATCTCCCATCCGTTCCGATGAATCCAGGTGCAATAATTGCCACAAGTATCGGTGCTGCAATAACACCGACGAGTGTAATTAGGAACAAGATCAGACCAAGCGTACCAGCAACCGCGTCAACGAGCTGTTTAGTCTCGTCCTGATCGCATTTTTCACGATAGCTCACCATGATTGGAACGAAACCTTGGGAAAATGCGCCTTCAGCAAAAAATCGTCGAAGCATATTGGGAATACGATTAGCAATAAGAAACGCATCCATGACGATTGTGGCTCCAAAAAATCGAGCAAACACGACATCCCTCACGAGACCGAGAATTCTCGACAGCAATGTCATCAAACTAACAATCGAGATCGACTGAAGTAGACCCCTACCGAACAGTGGTCGGTTTACGCCATTGGTATTGGTTTCGGACTCGATTCCGGATGAATTATCTATGGCCATGGAAAGCGCTAGTTTATCCTTAGATGAAACTGAAAATCAGTGAGTTATTGAAATGAAGTGGCCATCTCCTGATATCATTGAGAGTCGTGTTGCAGATCATTGACATTCGTCCTAAGGGCACAAATAATACGGGGCTTTTTAAAATTAGGTACATGGAAATCACAAAGTGGCCAACATAAAATCAGCTAGGAAACGCGCTCGCCAGGCAGATAAAAGGCGATTCCACAATATGGGGCTTCGTTCTAAGATGCGAACCCATATTAAAGATGTCATAAAAGCAGTCGAAAAAGGCGACAAAAAAATGGCGATAGCCACTTACAGTGCCGCTGTACCTGTTATTGACAGCATGGTTAGCAAAGGCATTATTAACAAGAACAAAGCTGCGAGACATAAAAGTCGCCTAAACAAGATGCTGAAAACACTCGCCGCATAGAATTTACACCTTTCGGCAGCTACGTATTAAAAATACTATCCCTGTAACTGTTGTCGATGTAAACAGCATTTACTCACCAATTCCTTCTATACGCAGATGACAGCTAAGATCTAGGTTGTCATTCCAACTGTTTCCTTTCTGCAAACAATTGTCAGCTATGCCTCCAAAATTGACTATTCTTAATTCGATCGCTCCGTTCTAACGCCTCTACTTTCAAGGTTAATATCGAGTGTACTGTTTTTGATTATAGTGAATAAAGTAATCAACCTAATAATATATTTATTAATGGAAATATAGAAAAGAGAAAGTATATGAGCAGCAATAATCGATATGTAACAGGATACGTTCTTTTAATTCTAACCGTCCTTATGTCTTCCTGCGATCAGCAATTAGTCTCAACAGATGAACTTTTAGGCGCAGATACAGTTTTTCGTAATGGAAAAATTTATACCGTAGATCGAAATCGCACTTGGGCTGAAGCCCTAGCTATTAAAGATGGCCGTATTACTTATGTGGGCTCTGATGAAGATGTATTGACACTTATTGGATCAAATACCGACGTGATTGATCTTGGAGCAAGAATGATGTTACCTGGATTACAAGATGTTCACATTCATCCCATCTGGGGTGGGGTCGAAGCATCTGCTTGTGATTTAAATGGCCTGCCTGGTGTAACTGAGTATCGATCTGCAATATCTGAATATGCTGCTGCTAATCCAAATGTAGAATGGATACTAGGCGGTGGTTGGTCGATGCCTGTCTTTGGTCCCGGCGGTGCTCCCAATCGCAGTATTATCGATGAATTGGTTCCCGATCGACCAGTTTTCCTGACATCCGCTGATGGGCATTCTGGGTGGGCAAATTCTCGAGCATTGGAAATCGCAGGGATTACCTCCAATACACCGGATCCAATCGATGGTCGGATTGATCGTGATCCTAAGACTGGGGAGCCAATTGGTAGTCTACAGGAAGGTGCAACAACATTGGTTACAGATCACATACCCCCAACCACATTAGCAGTCCGAAAAGCAGGACTCCATTATGCAATGAATATGTTAAACGGTTATGGAATCACATCTATTCAGGCAGCCATGGTCACATCGGATGAACTTGAAGCGTATCAATCAATTGAACGTCAAGGTGAATTGAATCTACGGGTCGTAGCTTCTTTATGGTGGGAACGTGAAAAAGGATTAGAACAAGTCGAATACCTCGAGACATTGAGAACTCAATACAAAAGCGACTTAATTCGACCAACTACCGTTAAAATTATGCAGGATGGTGTAATGGAAAACTATACAGCCGCTCTATTAGAACCTTACTTCGTGCCTAGTAACACTCGCGGTATACCTATGGTCGAGCCAGAATTATTAAAAAGCGCAGTTACTGCACTTGATGCATCAGGCTTTCAAATTCATTTTCATGCTATCGGCGACGCCGCAATACGCCAGGCGCTTAACGCAGTAGAAGAATCAATTTATGAGAATGGCCAGCTTGGACACCGCCATCACATATCTCATCTTCAGTTAATTAATCCTGAAGATATAGAACGCTTTGCGGAATTATCTGTTGTAGCTAATTTTCAGCCTCTCTGGGCATATACAGATGATTATATTACCGACTTAACTGCCCCTTTTCTTGGGGACAAGCGCATGAGGTGGATGTACCCCATTCGTAGCATACAAAAGAGTGGTGGCATGATTGCATTTGGAAGTGATTGGTCGGTATCTACTGCTAATCCATTTCATCAAATGGAAACTGCCATCACTCGAATGAGTGCTATCGAAGAAACAGAGGCAGAACCCTTGGTCATTGAAGAAAGGATTGATAGAGAAACTGCGATCGAAGCATTCACTATTAATGCTGCATACGTCAATCGCAGTGAACATGAGACAGGATCAATAGAAGTAGGAAAATATGCAGATTTAATTGTGTTAACTCAAAATTTATTTGAAGTGAATGAATTAGATATATCAGAAACAAAAGTCATGCTTACTCTTTTCGAAGGTCGAGTTGTGCACGGTAATATATCGGAGTTCTAGTGAAGAATGTATCACTTTAATTTTTATTCTTGATTCTAATGAATCCAAGTAGACTAGTACTTGCTAATGGATACGATACATCGTGTTTATTATTAATCGATGACTTCTTCTAATTTTTTTTGGATATTCTTTCGAGCTCACGCATAATCGCTTGAGCTAGCTTCTCCGTTCCATCACCACTCACAGCACTCGTGTCAAACACTGGGCCATCCCATGCCAATTTATCGAGGATCTCTTTTCGTGTGCGGATAAAATCTTTATCCGCTAGCAGATCGATCTTATTCAGAACCAACCAACGTGGCTTATCGCATAAATCTTTCGAAAATTTGACAAGCTCACGCTCAATAACTCGGAATTCGTTTGTTATATTCGTATGTGAATCTATTGGTGCAATATCAACTAGGTGTAGCAATAATTTCGTACGTTGAAGGTGCTTTAGAAATTGAATGCCCAGACCCGCGCCCTCGGCGGCACCTGCGATAAGTCCTGGGACATCGGCCATTACAAAACTCTGTAATGGACCAACTGCAACAACACCCAGATTCGGATGCAATGTAGTAAATGGATAATCTGCTACCTTGGGGCGTGCAGCGGACATGGCGCGTATAAGCGTTGATTTTCCGGCATTCGGCAATCCAACTAAACCAACCTCTGCGAGAAGCTTGAGTTCGAGTTTAAGATGCCGCTTCTCTCCTATTGTTCCTTCAGTTGTCTTACGTGGGGAACGATTAGTACTGCTCTTGAAATGAGTATTTCCTAAACCAGCACGCCCAGCCTCGGCGACCATCAAACGCTGCCCCACTTCAGTAAGATCTCCCATTAATTCGTTGGTGTCTATATCATGAACAACTGTGCCACAAGCAACAATTACATTGAGATCTGCACCGGATTTTCCTGTCTTATTCCTACCGGCGCCAGGATCACCATTTTCTGCCTTGAATTGTCTTGCGACGCGAAAGTCAGCCAATGTATTAATGGCATCATCCGCAACCAGGTAGACATTACCACCACTACCACCATTGCCGCCATCGGGACCACCCCTCTCAATAAATTTCTCGCGCCGAAAACTCAAGCATCCGTGACCTCCATTACCAGCTTGTACCCTGATTGTGACTTCATCGACAAAATTCACGAGCGTTATCCAATGTTTGGGTTAGTAACTTACTGTCAGCTAAACAAAAAAAACCCCGTACTCCGAGCACGAGGTTCTCCCATCATTCGTTAAAATGCTTCGAACTAGCTTGCTTCCACACTTACTAATTGACGATTTTTTAGACCTTTCTTTTCGAATTTCACATGGCCATCAGCTTTTGCGAATAGCGTATGATCCCGACCTAGGCCAACATTGATTCCCGGATGAAATTTCGTGCCACGTTGGCGAACAATAATATTGCCTGCAAGAACCTGCTGGCCACCAAAAATCTTCACTCCCAAGCGTTTGGATTCTGAATCGCGACCGTTCTTACTGCTACCACCTGCTTTTTTATGTGCCACTGTACTATTCCTGTTTTACATGCAGCCTGCACACCATTTAATCCAGGCTAGGTGAATTCTAACCTATTTAGAACCGTAATCTAAAGACTCTTTTGGAGCTAGATTCTAGAGGCTTTTTTTGCTTGCCTTCTTTTTACCCACCTTCTTAACGGCAATCTTCTTTGCCGACTTTTTGGCTGCTGATTTCTTGCTCGCCACTTTTTTGGTTGCTGATTTCTTGCTCGCTACTTTTTTGGCTGCTGATTTCTTGCTCGCCACTTTTTTGGCTGTAGACTTCTTTTTGGCTACTTTCGGGGTTACTGGGCTTTTTGCTTTTTTACTGTCGACCTTGACGATTCCAGTACTTATTGCCGTTATCTCAACCTCAGTAAAAAATTGGCGATGTGTATGCTGTCGCTTATAGTTGGTGCGACGCTTAAATTTCACAACATCGACTTTCTTAGCTTTGCCTTGCCGTAAGACTTTCGCGCTAACGCTACTACCAGATAACAGCGGACTACCTATTTTTACGTTCAAACCCTCACCAACGAGCAACACTTCATCAAATTTGATGCTAGTGCCCTCATTGGCTTCCAGTTTCTCCAGCTTAAGACGTTCGCCTTTGCTAGCTCGGTATTGTTTGCCGCCTGAGCGAAAAACCGCGTACATCTTTAATATGCTCCGTATATGTACGTCGCGAATAATTCACAAATCGCTGAAAATTAAGGTTTTTTAGGTGTTGCTCGATTTAAATCGGACTGCCACCATGAAGGAGCCGGAATTTTATAGACTTGAGCTCCGCGGGTCAACGTCCGACACATTAGTATTCTACTTTATTTCAATAGTTTGCAAATATGCAGATGTCGACTGATTGCACCCCTGTGGGTCGCCAATTCAAGAGATTTCAGGCATTATCTTTTACTCTATGCGACCCGCCAAAAAAGCACCCTTGTCTCTGACAATTGAAGAAATAAAAGACTTGGTAGCCGCCGATATGCAGGCGGTCGACCACTTGATCGATGAGAGCCTACAGAGCGATGTTGCTCTGATATCGCAAGTATCAGAATACATTGTGACAAGTGGTGGCAAGCGACTGCGTCCACTCATCGTATTACTAGCGACCCGTGCCTTGGATTACGATGGCAATCACCGCATACGCACAGCTGCAATTATCGAATTCATTCATACGGCAACCTTGCTGCATGATGATGTTGTGGATTCATCTACAAGACGCCGCGGTCGCAACACGGCTAATGCAGTTTTTGGTAATCAAGCAAGTGTCTTGGTAGGAGATTTTCTGTATTCACGTGCATTTCAGATGATGGTCGATATTGACAACATTAAAGTCATGCGAATTCTCGCAGATGCGACCAATACGATTGCTACTGGTGAGGTTCAGCAATTAATGAGCATTCACGATACAAATGTGACTGAAGAGGCATATCTCCAAGTAATTTATCGAAAGACTGCTCGTCTCTTCGAGGCTGGTGCGCAACTTGCGGCCGTACTAGCAGAACGTAATTCGACTGATGAATTAGCAATGGTTAAGTATGGACAAAATCTCGGAACGACATTCCAACTCGTCGACGATGCTCTCGATTACAGCGCATCATCCATAGAATTTGGCAAGAATCTCGGTGATGATCTGGCCGAAGGCAAAGCAACACTACCGTTGATTTATGCAATGAAAAAAAGTAGCCCAGCAGAACTCAAATTGATTTATACGGCCATCAAATCTGATGGCATAGGTCAAATTGATGAAATTCAAGCAATTATCGAGTCTACGGGTGCTCTTCAATATACGGCAGATTACGCACGAAAAGTAGCCAACTCTGCGATCGACGCCATTTCCAGCCTGCCCGACTCCGTATATAAGCAAGCATTAATTGCTATTGTAGAGTTTTCCGTCCATCGCCGCTTCTAACATGAGTGTTTCATCCATTCACCCTACAGCCATTGTTTCAAGAACAGCAGAGATTGATTCATCAGCTGTAATTGGTCCTTACGCTATCATCGAAGACAATGTATATATTGATGCTGACACAATAATCGGTCCACATGCTGTTATTCGAGAGTTTTGCCTAATTGGTAAAAACAATACTATCGATGCCCATGCTGTCATAGGTGGTCATCCGCAACATACTAATTTCGATGGATCAGAGTCTTGGGTTGAAATCGGCGATAACAATGTAATTCGTGAAGGAGTTACGATTCATCGTGCATTTCAATCTGGTGCTATAACAAAAATCGGGTCAGATTGTTTCCTAATGTCGTACGCACATATCGGTCATGACTGCCTCGTGGGAAACAAAGTAACACTATCCAACAATATCGTGCTGGGTGGACATGTCGAAGTCGGCGATTCAGTCGTAATGGGTGGTTGTGCCGCGGCTCACCAGTTTCTACGCATCGGTTCATATGCCATGGTTGGGGCTTATTTACCTCTACGTAAAGATGTATTGCCTTATTGCATGGTAGGAGGAACTCCCATCAAACACTATCGACTGAATACCATTGGCCTAAGACGCGGTGGTTTTAGTAAGAAACGCTATTGTGCTATCGAAGCCGCATTCAGGGCGCTGCGAGATGGAAACAAGGAGCTGAGTGGTGTCCCGGATACCGAAGATGTGGAACATTTGCGTGAGTGGCTCGCAGAAAAATCTAAGTATGGCGTATATAGATTTGCCGGCACTTGATTATTTTTAAACGTTTTGGAGTGCTTCCCCAATATGTAGAGCGGTTTTTAATGCCTGCATACCGATGCGGCCAGATACCAATGGCGGTGTTCCAGTAACAACTGAATTTAGAAATGCTGCGCTTTGTGCCATTAATGCGTCACTGACGCCATACGATTGTTCTTCCACCGAAATATTATCTAGACTCATAACTGGCTCGATACCGATTTTTCGATAAATAGTCGATGTCTTATTATGCATATCGACATTGAAGTACGCATTTTCCTGAAAAACCCTTAGCGAACGCTCAGTTTTAAAGCTCGCTCGACTGGCTGTGACATTTGCTATGCAACCATTATCAAATTTTATTCTGGCGTTGGCTATATCGATATCATTGGAGATGATTGAACCACCAGTTGCATCCAGGCTGGTTACGGGAGATCGCACAATACTATGAACCAAATCAATATCATGAATCATTAAATCCAATACGACGCTGACTTCGATGTTGCGCAATTTAAAAGGTGCAATTCGATTTGATTCTATGAACTTCGGCTCTTTTATAAATTCACCGAGCGCCATAATGGCAAAGTTAAATCGTTCTAGATGGCCTACCTGAAGTACAAGATCTCGTTCCTCCGCCAATTTAACCAGTACTGCAGCATCTTCAAGCGTTGTCGTAATCGGTTTTTCAACCAGCACATGTATATCGTTCTGCAGCAATGTACTAGCGATGTCAAAATGAGAATGTGTCGGCGATGCAATGCTAACGGCATCGACTTCGCCAATCAGGTCTTTGAAATTAGTAAGCGGTGTTGAATTCAGTTCTGAGGCCAATTTCTGGCAACGATCGGTATCCTTATCTACAATCGCCACAAGATTAGCATTTTCAAGGGCAGCAAACTTTTCTGCGTGCCATTTCCCTTGATGGCCAACACCAATGACCGCTGTTCTGATTTTATCCAATGATCCTACCTACCGTATTCTTATTATTAAGAAACGTTTCCGAGATCGACGAGCCTGCCGCCTGCTTCATCGATTTGATAATAACAGGGTAAATTTAGCCATGTACCAAGATTGACGGACTTGAAAGCAATCTGGTCGTCCTGAACCAGATGCTGGTCCCGCATGTGAACATGCCCGGAGATAATTAAGTCAAACGGATCCTCCTTATAACCCATCTCCGCGTGTGTGCGTATTTTCCTGATTGTTTCTTCACGTGATATGGTTTTTGTTTCCGAAGTATAGATACGGCTAGTCTGGCTGGATTTTTTACCTATAGAAACAACTAGTCTACCTGGTAGATGAGGCATAAGAAATTTCAGTGGCGGCGTTCTCAAAAACCATCGCAAAAATTGATATCCTCTATCATCGGGATCCATTTGATCACCATGCTCAATGCGGACGATTTGCTGCCCAAGCTTAATATAGATCGGACCTTCGTGAACCGTAAGCCCAATCTCATCACCCCAGTAGTGTTTGAGATACAGGTCGTGATTTCCTTCAAAATAATGAATCTCGACGCCCTTGTCCCTTAAACGCACTATCTCGTCTGTAATTGGTTGATATTTATCTATAAAATATTGATGTGCTGCTATCCAAAGATCGAAAATATCGCCCATCAGAAATAGATGTGAAACCTTCTCTCCAGTTGTGAGTTTCTTTAGGAATTGGAGAAAAAGTGTGGCTCGAGAATCGGTGGGTGAGCCAATATGAATATCAGAAACAAAATAGGCATTTAGCACAAAAAATTCCCTCCTATTAAGCCGTTCTAAAATTGAAATCGATCCTAGATTTGATTCTGGATCATTACCAACATGATCAGATTATTTAGATTGGGAGCCTCTAAATGCTATAGCAAAAGCGATGAATAAAGGCATAACACGTTCCACAAAGTCATTCGGTGTATCTGGCAGCAGAGCAAACAAGATAGTCAATCCGAAGCCAGACAACATTGCAGTGAGAGTGACTCGGGCTGAGAGCGTTCTACCAATCAACCTCATTATAAGAATGGGGCCGAATGATGCGCCGGTTGCTGCCCAGGCGAATAGAACTCTAGAATAAATATCCGCGTTCCAGCCTATTGCAAGAATAGTGGACAGAACCAGCACAACAATAACTGTTATGCGGGTTTTCTTGAGTCCACCATCGGTATTACCGTCAGCGAGATTCCAATCGTAGGAAATGGCCGCAGATGCTGAGAGCAATTGGCTATCTGCTGTAGACATAATTGCTGATAGAACAGCAGCAAGCATGATGCCAGCGATGACCGGCGGTAGTAAATCTAATGACATTCTGAACAAGACCTGTTCGGAATCGCCAAGATCGGCAAATAGAACTCTTGCCGAGAAACCTAGTATAAGCATGCCAGAGTAGACAACAACGGCCCAGACTATCGCGATGATGCGCCCTTCTCGAAGACTCTGCTCATCCTTCAATGCCATAAAGCGATTAACAACATGCGGTTGTCCTGGATAGTTGAGAGTAATAGTGAGAAAGCCGAGTACAAAAATTACAGTCATAGCAGCGGAAAGCGATTCGCTCGGAGAGCCCACATTATTAGTTGCAATCAAACCTGCGAACAAAGAACCAAACCCGCCAACGGCCATCACTGAGACAATTGGTAATACGATCGCCGCAATAAACATGAGCAAGCCCTGGATGGAGTCAGTTACACTTACAGCCCAGAATCCGCCAAGAAGACTGTAAACAAGGACAATACTGGCACCTATCAGAATGCTGCTTTGCTTTGGTAAGGAAAAAGTTGATTCAAATGCCTTACCCGCCGCCTCAAACTGCGAAGCAATGTAGAAGATAAAACAAAACACGATGATTGCGGCAGCAATGCGAAGAATAATGCCCCGTGATTTGCCTAGTTCCGCTGGAGCAATAACCTCGCTCAATGTAATAGCGCCTTCGTCTCGCGCTAGTGTCCGAAGTCGGGGTGCAACCCAGTACCAGTTAATCAGAAAGCCGCCAACTGTCGCTGGAAACAACCACAAAGCCGGCAATCCCCAAGCATAGGCCGCACCACTGACACCAAGCAACGTCCATGCTGATGACGAACTAGCTGAGGCGCTGATACTCGCTACCCATGGACCAAGTCCCCGTCCAGCCAAATAAAAATCAGCTACATTTCTGTTTCGCTTCTTAGCCCATAAACCAACGCCAATCAATAAAGCGTTATACAGAACAAGTGTTAGTAAAACTGGCACTATGCTATTCATCTATGCACCAAAGTAATAATTGTATTCACGTATTCGTGCTGTCATTCTATTTTACTATCGTCATCAGGGTGGATCGATCGGTATAGTTTCTGTCGGCGTTACCGGGTTACTGATGAATTTGTCCGCAACTATGGACATGAGCACAATTGCCATCATAATAATAATGATGAGATCAAGTTTTCGGTTTGTTTGCGTTGCAATCGATTCTTCCTTATCGACATACTCTTCGAACTTTAAACCCTCAGGTGTCAGCTTAAAAAACCAGGCAAAGAGCAGTGCTAGCGGCAATCCTAAAATGAGGAAAACAACGAAAACCTTGAGGATCCAGTCAGGTGCTCCGAAGTTTTCTGTAATGAACTCTGCTACCTGTGCCAATAACCAACCGACGAACACGTAAGCAATACCTATGCGTACTAGGTTCCTTCGTTTAAGTTCAGAGAAAAATAACATGTGTTGTTATTACTTGTCTCAAGAGAAATAGAGTACATAATACCCGGTTAATGCATGTACAACTGCATTAACCACCTTACCTTTTTACATATGAATAGCAAAAAATACTAGCAATTCTAGATTGGCTGCAGAAGTTCATACGTTATTTTGAATAGTTCTTATCTCGTGCAGTTCGGATGCTTACCCTGAATTTTGGCCTTATTGAAAAGCATCAGGGTTTTCGGATACATTGAAATAAGCGCATCTATACGTTTTTCGTCAGCTGGGTGCGTCGATAGAAATTCAGGTGGTGCTTCACCATCACGCTCTTCCGACATTTTCTTCCACAGTTCAACGCTCTCACGCGGATCAAAACCAGCATTGGCCATGTATTCTAAGCCAAGTAAATCGGCTTCAGATTCTTGTCCACGCGTATGTGGCAAAAGTAATCCAAGCTGACTGCCATATGACAGACCTTCGTACGCGGTCTGTGTCAATCCACCATGGCCCTGACCGAGAACGATCGCTGCAATATAAACGCCCGCATTAGTGATTTCGCTGCGTGACTGACGTTTATTTGGATGACGAGCTATCACATGCGCAGCCTCATGCCCAAGAACAGAGGCCAACTGGTGCTGGTTAGCGGTCACATCTAGGAGGCCGCTGAATACGCCTATCTTACCTCCTGGCATAACAAATGCATTTGCAGCCGGAGTCTGAAAGATTGCAAGCTCCCAATTCATGTCTCTATGTGGCTGTTCCAATGACTCAACGATGTTAGTTGTCACACAGTGGACAAAATTTATCGTTGCCCGGTCAGTCACTAGGGGTAATTCTGCCCTCATCTTGGTGAATTGTTTCGAAGCTTCCGCTTCAAGCTCTGCGTCCGATGGTCCAAATACTGCACTACCTGATGAAGATGAGAATACGGCAGACATGAATCCAAAAAAAGCTATCGAGATTATTTTTTTGTGGCGTAAGTTGATCATCTTGACTTCTCCCAGCTTTGCCCGATTATAACTGACTCCACGTGCACTCGCGCCGGACTGAAAGTGTACGATGCAAAATTACTAAGATAGGATTTTTATCGAAAGTTCTCCCTGAGAAAAGAAGCACATGAAAGATATTTAATGTTGCGACATCCCCAATCTTCACGAACGTGGTAAACGAGATTCGAACCGGCGACGCCAATTTGTCGCATCGATCTTCTCTAGAAGAGAATCGACATTCGCCAATATTCTTTTAGGTAATGGCTGTCTAATTTTGTAACTCACACGATACAAATCGCGATCTTTCGCAAGTTCAGCGAGCAATTCATCGCTTGTTTTGAGTTCGTCCACCAATCCGAGTTCTAACGCTCTGGTACCATACCAGTGCTCACCGGTAGCCACTTTTTCAAGATCCAGGTTCTCACGGTATCTGCCAACGACATCTTTAAATAAGGTGTGCACATCCTCCAGTTCATCTTTTAGTTTCGCTCGGTCTTCGTCCGTGTTCTTGCCGAATATAGTTACATTTCGTTTGTATTGGCCAGCTGTAATCATTTCGAAGTCAATGCCATGTTCATCCATTATCCGGTTAAAATTTGGTAACTGGGCTATCACACCAATTGAGCCAAGTATCGCGAACGGTGCGGCAATGATCTTGTTAGCAACACATGCCATCAAGTATCCGCCACTCGCTGCCACTTTATCCACTGATACGAATAATGGAATATCCTGATCGCGAATGCGCACGAATTGTGACGCGGCGAGACCGTGCTCGTGGACGGTACCACCATGATTTTCTAAGCAAACAATAACTTGATCTTCAGGTGTAGCCACTTCGAGGATAGCGCTTACTTCTTCGCGAAGTGATGCAACTGCAGTTGCCTTAAGATCACCTTTAAAATTTATGATAAAACTTCGAGCCCGTTTATCGGCAGATTTCGAGTCAATTTTAATCTTTTTCTTATCTTCCTTAGATTGTGCCTTCCAGTCAGCTTTATCCAAAATCGCCCGTTTCAGAACGTTTGCCATCGCCTGATACTTCTTATTTAGCTGTTCGATTTCGAGTCCATCGTGCATTGTGGATCTGCGACCGGCGGCAGCGATCGCCCCAACAATGACGACAATTGCACCAACGATGGTCAATGCTTTGAGTAGAAACAAGCCATATTCAGCAAAAAATTCAATCATAGAACTTACCTAGTAGATAGAAGTTGGACAATGGAATTCAAATTGCGATTCCGACGTTGTTTTTATGAAGCACACGCTCGGCACGATAACTTGAACGGACAAGTGGCCCAGCAACAACTTCCACGAAGCCTTTATCAAGACCCTTTTGCCGGTAAGCTTCAAACTTTTCCGGTGCTACATATCGTTCGACAGCGAGGTGATTTAAGGTCGGCCGCAAATATTGCCCTAGTGTCAGGATATCAACTCCGATTTCACGAAGGTCATCCATTGTTTCCATAATCTCGTGGTCGCGTTCTCCGAGACCTAGCATCAAACTGGTCTTGGTCAAAATATCGTTTCGATGTTTCTTCGCGTGGGCCAACACATCCAGTGTCTGCTTATAGCCTGCCCGCGGATCCCGAACTGATTGGGTAAGACGCTTTATTGTCTCGATATTTTGCGCAAAAACTTCTATCCCGGAATCGATTACTAACTCAACATTCTTAAGCACACCTTGAAAATCGGGTGTCAATGCTTCGACGGCCGTATTCGGATTGAGTTTCTTGATCGCTTTGACACAAGCCGCATAATGGGCTGCTCCACCATCAGGTAAATCGTCTCTATCTACGGACGTCAATACAATATACGAGAGATCCATCAACTTGACTGCTCGGGCCGTATTTTTAGGTTCTTCCTGATCCAGCCAGCCCTTAGGATTGCCGGTATCGACCGCACAGAAGTGGCAAGCACGGGTACATACTGATCCCAAAACCATGATCGTTGCAGTGCCATGATTCCAACATTCACCAATATTCGGACACATAGATTCTTCGCAGACAGTACTCAGTCGGTGATCACGAACAGTCTGGCGAATGACCGAGAATTTATTGCCGGCCGGCAGATGAGCACGCAACCACTTCGGCTTACCGCCGACAGTGAATTCCGTTGTATCTCGGCGCACTTTGATACCATTCTTGATGGCCGTAAACCCGGCCTTAGTCTGGTATTTGCTACCACTCTTAACAATAGGGATATCACAAAATTGCTTGCTGCTGTCTTTCATAGCGCCTTTAGGTTTGCGAAGCTAACGATGATTATTCTCTCATGGGCAGCACACTCGTTGAAAGTATCGGAGATCCAATCTCCCCGAATTTTTGTTCATAGAACGGCTCAATTCGGCCACATCACTAAATTCTTAGGCATAACGATAGTATGTGTCTGTTAATCGAAACTATGTATAGTACTTTGCAAATATGGCCAATGTATTACACAGAGTTACGATTGCAGAATATATAAAATTACGATTTCATCTTTTTTATTTGAATTTGGAACTACAAAATGTCCTGTAAATTAAATTTTGTCCAGCTTTTTGTGATCGCAACATGTATGTTCAGCTCAGGTATTTCTTCCGCACAGGACGAACTACACAAAGCTTTTTTCGAAGATGTCGATGCCGCTCTGGCCGAAGCTAACGAGGTAGATGCTAAACTTTTTTCCCCAAGAAACTATGGTAGGGGAACGAAAGCCTACGGAGCAGCTAAAGCCAATCTCAGTGGCGATCGGAATGCCCAAATTCTTCGAGATAAAACTGCAGAAGCCGTTAGCCACTTTAGCGCTGCAAAGAAGTCATCAGAGTTGGCGAAGACCATTTTGTCACAAGTCTTGAAAAGTCGGCAAGATGCTTTCAACGCAAGGGCGAATGAATTATCGAAATTGACCTGGGATAAAGCTAATCAGGATTTTGCTTCTGCGATTCGCTACCTCGAACGCGGTGATCTGAAGAATACAAAACGCAAAGATATAACAGCAACTAATTTGTACCGAGAGGCTGAACTAAACGCAATAAAGGCTCAGTATCTGACCGAGACGCGACGCATGTTGGAAGATGCAAATAAACAAAAAATTAGCCGCTATGCACCATTTACACTGAATAAAGCAAAGCAGCTTTTGTCTGATGCAGAACGAGAACTGGAGGAAAGCCGCTACGACACAGACTATCCGAGAAGCCTTACACAACAAGCAAATTACGAAGCGAAACACGCCTTTTACCTAGCTGATATTGTCCGTTCAGTGCGTTACAAAGATCTCACCGTCGAGAAGTTAATTTTACAGTGGGAAGAGGCACTTCAACATATTGCCGAAGCAGCCGATATTGTACCGACGATGTCACATGGCCATGAACAATTACGCATCAAATTGGTTACCTACATCGAAAATACACAAAATGAATTACAAAACCTTAGAAATGAGCTGGAAAATCTAAAACAAGATATCAATGCAAGTAATCTCCGCATAGCTGACATGGAAGAGGAAATACGAACATTGGATAAACAGCTTGGCGGTGCCACCGCTGAACGATCGATACTTGTTCAAAGACTTGAAGCACAGGCTCGTGTTACGGCTCAGTTTGAGCAAGTTGAAATAATATTCACGAAGAATGAAGCACGTGTATTTCGAGAGGGTAACAATATTATTTTGCGACTCGTCGGTTTGAACTTCGACAGCAGCCAATCAACTATTAAACAAGACAATTTCAAACTACTCGCAAAAGTTGAGAAAGCAATTGACGTTTTCCCGCGTAGTGAAATCATGATCGAGGGGCACACAGATTCATATGGTGATGATTCACTAAATCAAAAGTTATCTCAGAGCAGAGCTGAATCCTTACAAAAATATATGATTAATACGATGCGCATACGCAGTTATCGTGTTATAGCCACAGGCTACGGTGAGACCAACCCAGTTGCCAATAATGAAACTGCGGCAGGTCGTGCGAAAAATCGTCGTATCGATATTGTCATCAAACCGAAATTCGATCCAAGCATTTGAGTTAATACACTAGACTACGCAGGCGGACGAGGCATCAAAGGGGGTAACTCATCCGCATCGAGTTTCTTTTCTTCACTAGATTTAACAGTAAATGAACGCAATGCTTTGGCGAGACTCTTGCCATCCCATACATCCCCTACGGGCCCATAACTTGCATTACAAAGAATCATGAGTTCTCCGGCGAGCGGATCTGAAACACGAGATGCAAAGTCACCGATATTCCGTGGCCAATCGTTCGGCCATTGCAATCTACCCCAGTTTAATAAGGCTGATTTAACCGTAGTGGAGTCATTAGAAAGAGCGGCACGCCGCACTGTTTTAAGAACCTTTGCCTGCTGCCTGTGAATAGATGGAGATTCGCGCTCCTTTGATTTCTTTTCAGGGCGGCGTGACCACCACCAGGAAAACATTGTTAACAACCACAATGCGATGACTCCTTCGCTAACATGTCGCCAGAAGTTACTCTGGAGCATGATCGTCTCACCTTCAAGTGAAGCCTCGACTTTCTGCTCAACAACAAGAGGTAATTCTGTTTCGCCCGATGGCAGAATCGTCAGTGTACGCGACGGCAAGCTCGCAACATGCCACTCGTCCTGCTCAATATTCCACCAGGGAAGCTTGAGTTCGGGCAACTCGACAACACCAGCGCGAACACCAATCAATGCATACTGCTCCTTGCGCATAGCTTGCATGCCATTCGGTTTTGCGATTACACGAAACTCAGGCTTATCCGGATATATTTTGACACCATCGGAAACGATCAAGTCGATTACCGGGATTTGTGTAGATAGAAGCCCTAATGCCGTTATGGTCACGTGCCGTGTAATTGGCTCACCGGCCGGTAACTTATCAGGTTCGCGCGACCAGGTCTCACTTAGTTTTAGAGATTTTGCCGGCAACCATGCTGCATCTTGAAATTCAGGAGGAGAAGGGGGAATTGGATTAACAGTCACCATCAGTGATTCGGATTCAAATATCTTTCGTCCCGTGATTCGGCCGTCACGCAAAATGCGCGCCTCGAAACGAGCGGGGGTTATCGATAATTTGCCACTTTCTTGTGGAAATAATGCGTAAACGCGCTCAACAACATTGTAGTGCTTGCCGCTCATTATGGATTCGTAACTGCGTTCTTCGCCCACCTGCTCAACGAGCACTTCTACGCCCCTTACATTGGGTTCGCTTAATCGTGGCTGGCGAGTTGAGACCGATCGATAAACCTTGACGGTGTAAAGAATCTGCGCCTGTACATAGCTATCGGCATCGTCAACTTCGGCCGATACAAAAATATCTGCTTCGCCCGGCATCCCTTTCAATTGCGGTGCAACAGTAATGTAAAGTGGAGCACTTTGCTCATTACCGATGATTACTGCTGGTATCACAAGATCGCCCGTCCGCCTTGGCATCAGGACATATGACCAGGTATTACTACGACTAATCTGACCGTTAATGATCGTGGTACTGCTAAGCTGGTTTCCTTGACTTACATAGAAATCTGTCTTGAGCCCGGAGACATCTGGTTTGCTCTCAAGGTCGATGTCGGTGGTTACCTTTAGAGTAAACGATTCATTTATCTCGATATCTGCCCGATCGATACTGGCTATTACTTCTGCTTGCGTATGCATAACTGGCAGCATCAGTACAGCCATATAAAGCAGTATCTGAATACCGCGCTCTACCACGGTTGTACCTCATCATCAGGCCAGAGGTTATTGCCGTCCTGATCACGACCCATTCTCTGATACTGATAGCGAAACTTTCGACGTAGGAGACCACCAGGATCGTTTGGAATACGTCTCAGCCACTGTTCCATAGCATGTCGCTGCTCTTGTGCACGGCGTTCTACAAGTTCGTCTACCGAACGCATATCTTCAAGGTCCTTATCCCCACCCTGTTGTGCTTCTTGCTGCGCTGCTCGCTCGAGTTCTTCCTGAATCGCTTCAAGGTCGTCCTGATTCATCTCGTCTAGATTGCGAGACGAATTGCTTGTCTCGGATTCTGCACCCGCATCTTCTTCCGTTTCTGTAGTGCCTGATTGATCCTGATTATCATCACTCTCGGACTGCTGCGTTCCTCCACTAGACTGCGATGACGATTTCTGATTCTGATCACTCTCAGACTGTTGTTGCTGGTCGAGTAGCTCTTTCAACACGTCCCGGTTGTATTGTGCATCTTCATTGTTGGGACTGATTCCCAATACCTGATCATAAGCGTGGATCGCTGATTCAAACTTGCCAAGCCGTGCCAGCGCATTGCCTAAATTGTAAAGGCTCTTCGTGTCTTCCTGTCCGGCAAATCCTTCGGCGCTACCTGCATACTCTTGTGCACGATAATTCGCGACCGCTTTCCATACTGGATCTTTGAATAGCTGTGATGCATAGACTGCATTTCCTTCAGCGAGTTGCTTCTGTGCCTGCTGATCTTTTGTCAACCAAAGGTCGTCCCAGCTAAAGGCATAGACCGGTTCGACAACCGGCATCAGTACAAAAAAGATAACAAGTACCCATCCACGCCGAAAAGCCAGGCTTGCTAAGGGCAATAAGAATAACAACAGCCAGGGTCCTTCTTCCTGCCACTGATCCGTAGCTAAAGATTCGTTAGATGTAGAAGCAAAATCGATAACTCCTGATAGCAAAACATCCAAATCCCTATCGTCAACTGACAAGCTCATGTAGCGGCCATTTCCAGCGGTAGCAAGACGTTGAAGTTCCTTTGATTCAAGTTTTGATACAGCTATTTGCCCTGATTGATCAGTAACAAAACCTCCGCCAACCTTAGGGACCGGCGCACCTGCCAGCGTACCAACGCCCATGACCGATAAGGTATATCCACCATTGTATAAATTAGCCGCAGCGCGCTCGGCTGCTGGCGATGTTCCTCCATCTGTGATTAGTAGTACTTCTCCATAACCAATACCTGCCTGTTCCAAGAGCTGACGCCCCTTATTAATCGCTGCTACGGGATAACTGCCACGACTCGGCATGATATTGGTATCAAGACTGTTAACGAGAGCCGCAACCGTATCTGAATCGGTTGTTAACGGCGTAACAGTAAATGCATTAGCGGAATATACGATAAGTGCAGTCTGGCCACTATTTCGTCGCTCAAGTATATCCAGGATTTTGAGCTTCGCGCGCGCGAGTCTGCTTGGCGTCAGGTCCTGTGCATCCATGGATCGTGATAAATCAACTGCAATCACCATTGCTTGTTCCGAACGAAAAACCGGTTTCTCTGCACGATTCCAGCTCGGACCAGCCAAAGACAAAGTCGCAATAATGCCTCCGAGGATCATTAACCACCATCGATAGTTGTGTTTTCCGGACACCGAGCGTAATAAAACGTATGGCGCCAGCGTAGAATCAATAATTCGTTGCCAATTCCCGAGAGCTAACTCCCGTCTCGCCATTGCAAAAGTAATAAGTGCACTAAGCGGTAATGCCCAAAACCATTCGGGCCGGAGCCAGTGAAAATCAGCCCACATTGGGCCTCACCTTTCTCAGATACGAAATTCTAAATTCCTGCAAAAGATTCATAACACAAAGGAAAACCGTCAGCACAAAAGCACCACCTAATGGCCAATAATAAAGAGACTTGACGGGCTTAAAGCCGGCCTCAGGTTCAGCAACAGGTTCAATTTCGTCGAGTAGGCGATAAATACTTTGCAACCCGACCGTATCCTTCGCACGAAAATATTGCCCGCCTGTGAGTTCCGCAATCCGAATTAGCGTCTTTTCATCGAGATCCGTCGATGGGTTAACAGACCGAAGTCGGCCAGTGATAGACGATACCATCATCTGTTCTGCGCCGATGCCGACCGTATAAATTCGTAATCCGATTTGTTGTGCAAGCTCGGCTGCTTTGATCGGATCGATCTCGCCCGCTGTATTTGCACCATCAGTCAGCAGAATTAATACCTGTTCGTCTCCCGCTGCATCCTGCTCGTGAATGCGTTTAACGGCAAGCGTTATAGCATCACCAATAGCTGTCTTTTCGCCTGCGAGTCCAATAAACGCTTCCATCAAAAGAATATTGACTGTTTCGCGATCCAGCGTCAG
>Ga0315336_1001732_pt1 | contig 38834 bp, 44 predicted proteins | sample ASW5metaG_FD_204512 | JGI IMG/M metagenome (GOLD analysis project Ga0315336, IMG submission 204512) | Ammonia-oxidizing marine archaeal communities from Monterey Bay, California, United States - ASW #5 | ecosystem: Environmental > Aquatic > Marine > Intertidal zone | place: USA: California... | reverse complement strand
TCACCAAGATTTCAACTTGGAGTTGCCCTCACCATCCACCTCAATCGCCCAGCGCTGGGCGCCAACGTTGTCGATGAACTGTTGGTCGTGACTCACGAGCAATAGCGCGCAGGGGCAGTCAATCAGGGCTTTTTCAAGGGCTTCTATGGATGGCAGGTCCAGATGATTGGTTGGCTCGTCCATGACAATGACATGAGGCGAACGCGACATGCCCATAGCGAGCAGCAGCTTGCGCACTTCTCCGGGGCTGGGTTCGTGGCTTTGCAGCAGGCGAGCGGGGCGTGAGTTCAGACGGCTGACAACATTCATGATGTGCCCCAGTTGCTCGCGCGGTTGCTTGCGGGCTTCCTGCAGAACTTCACGTGCAACCGGCGCGGCTACCTCCTGGGGCAATATCACGAGTTTTTCAGCGGGTACGTTCAAGTGCTGGAGGATATGGCGAATAAACGTGGACTTTCCACTGCCGTTGGCTCCGGTGATGGCAATACGGTCGTCCGGTTTAATCGCGATGTCCGGCCACGTCAGATCGCGGTCCGCGCTAAGGGAGATCTTCCCGGCAGGAAGCTGAAGTACCGTATCGCGCTGGCTTCGAGAGCCCGGCAACCAGATGCCGGTGTCGTATTCCTTGTCGACATGCGCCGCCTGCAGTCGCGCGTCAGCTTGCGAGAGCCTCCCGTCCAGCTGGCGCAGCTCACTGCCGGCATCGCCGTCGGTGACGCGGGCCCGGTCAATCTTTTCGCGAGCATCGCTGTCTTTTCTCGACAAACCTCGCTTGGATCGGGCCCGATGCTCGCCGGCTGCGCGCTCGCGGCGCTTGACCATTTCACTTTGCAGGCGTCGCTGCTCCTGCATCAGTTTCTTGCGCTCACGTAAGGCACTCTCGCGCCCGGATTGCTTCTCGCCGTGTGCCTGTGTGTATCCGCCTGCGAATAGTTGAACCTGTGGTGGATCCAACCACAGACATTGCACGCAAAGCTCGTCCAATAAGGCGCGATCGTGGCTGACGATCAGGCCAACGCCTCGATAGCGTTTTAGATTGTTGAGCAGAAGTTCACGCGCGTTGGCGTCGATGTGATTTGTGGGTTCATCAATGGCCAACACAGAGGGAGACTGCCACAGGGCATGGGCGATTTGGGCACGTTTGCGCTCGCCATGACTGAGGGAGTCCCACCGATCGAAAAAGTCTGGTTCTATTTCGAGTCTGCCTCGTAACTCGCTCGCTTCGCCGCTCCAGTCTCCGAGAAAGTCACTGAAAGTAGCCGGCGCATTGTCGGTCCGCTGTTCGCAATACACTGCTTCGCTCACGCCTTCGACTGAACCGTTCGTAGGGCCCAGTTCACCCACGATCAGGCGCAGCAGGGTCGTTTTGCCGGTGCCATTGGCGCCGACGATGCCGGTGAAACCAATGGGGAAGTGGGCTGAGAGCTCATTTATGAGCGGCTCCGGGTTGGAGTCGTAGGAGAAGCTCAAATCGCGCGCTGCAACGCTTGGTCGGGACGGCATGGCGATCTTCCTGGAACTAATCCGCGCCGGCGGATTCCAGGTAGCGGTTTGAACGCAGCATGGCGTTGTTGCGAATGTTCATATAGAACAGCGCATAATCGATGCCATGGTAGATTCCCTGATTGCTCGACCCCATGGCGGCAAATTCTGTACCGGTCTGGTCTTTGGCGTATAGCGAGCCGTTTCTGCATTGCGCCCACGTCTGGCCTGGCACCGGCGCTGCCAGTGAGTCGAAGAGCTGCCCGGTTGGGGCGTCTTCTTCGGGCCCGAATTCCAGGTTGTAGGTGCCCTCAGGCACCACTGCACCTTCATTTGCATCCGCGCCGACCATTTCTTCGTTCACGCGCCATGAAAGAGGATTGGTACACAGGGTCTCGGCGGGTCGCTCGAATGCGGGCGCTCCTTCGGGCATGGTGTCCCAATGCACCACACAGCGAAGATCATCAGCACCCTGGCACGCAGCGATATGCGACATCGAGGCGAACCAGGCTGGCGATACGGGAATGACGATCGCGCCAATCAGATATGCCGCGACCATGCGCTGCTGCAGCTCGCTCGAGTCGATGACTTCTTTGAGCAGTCGGATTGCGTGATGGGAGCCTTGGCTGTGACTCGCGACAATGAATGGTCTGCCCTGATTGTAATGCTGCAGGAAGTATTCAAACGCCCGCTTCACATCTTGATAGGCAAAACCGAGCACCGCATCGCGTAGCTCGACGTCTTCAAAGTAGGCACCCAAAGTAGCCTCCCGGTAGCGCGGTGCGTACACATTGCAACATCCGTTGTACGCACTGGCCTGGTTCGCCATCATCCACAGCGTGTTCTCCTCCGTGGCCGAGGCTGGGTCCATGGGCGACGTCCAACTGGCAGATCGGAGGTAGCCGGTAGGGTGGATGAAAAACGTGTCGACCGGCAGGTGGCCTTGTGCGTCGGCCCCAACGCCGGCGGGAATGAGGTCGGCTGGATCCGATTTGCTCGGTAGTGCGGCCCAATTGGCCTGGTCGCTGTAGTCCGGTGCGGGAGACGATTGCGCCGGATCGAAGTCTGCCGCCGGGGTGCTGTAGGCGACGAACGCAGCGCCAGCCAGTTTCTCGCCGTAACCGGATAGATAAAGGCCAACTAGCACGGTCAGCAAGACCGCGAGTAGAACGCCTACTATCTTGATCGCTTTCATGGTCGCTCCATTGGGCTCATACGGTGCCCGCCCGAGGTGTCACCGTCCCATGATCTCACAGATCTAATGCCAGACGATGTTCGCGGATGTGCGTGCGCGGAGGGGGCAGCGAACCGGTCTCTCCAGTAGCTTGGAAATTCAGGCGAGCGTACAGTGCGATGGCTGGAGCGTTGTCATCCGTCACGTCCAGCATCAGCCGCGCATAACCGTGCGACCTGGCCCATTTGGCGGTGGTCTCGACTAAACGTTCGCCCGCGCCCAGACCCCGGGCCTCGGGTGCCACCCACATTGAAATCAGCATGGCGCTGTGGGGATCTTTGTCGTGGGGCGCGCCGCGCGTCAATCCGACATCGTTATCGTTAATGATCGCGACGAATGTGGGCAGCGATTGCACCTGTTCGCGCCATTGTTGCGGACTGCGCGCCTGAGCGCTGGCAACAGTGGCGCCGAACGCGTCTGGCGTGTCCGTGAGGGCTGCAATGCGAAGCCGCTTCAGCCGTGCCCAGTCGACTGGGCGCAGCCGCTCAATCCTGCACTTCGGGGCGTGACTGGTCGTCATCACAGCATTGATGCGTCGGGCTCCAGACCCAGTAGTACGCGTCCAATCGTCCGATAATGGGTCTTTCTACCCTGGATCTGCTGGGTCAGAGCGTGGATGTCCTGAAAACAACGCTGAATCGGATTGTCATCGAAGATGGAATCGGTGCCGGACATTTCGTAGACGTCGTCCACAACCTCTGCCGAGCGACGCATGGCATAGGTAGCCGCCAGACGCAGCCTTGCCTTTAGGTCATAGCCGACCTCACCTTTGCTGCTGTGCTCAAATGCACATTCGTCAGCCACGTCGAGAAGAAACGCTCGGGTCGACCCCCAGGTGGCTTCGGCCAGGGCGATGCCTGCCTGCACTAGCTCATCCTGGGCGAGCTTGCTTCTCGTCATGGCCGGTGTTTTGCGTTTTGCCACTTCCACAAATCCATCCAGAGCGCGTCGCGCGATTCCCAATCCAACAGATCCAAATGCACTTGCGAACAGCAGGCTGGCAGGCAGGCCGGTTGCGGTACCCGGGTGGGTAGACAACAGCTCACTGGCACGCAGGGTTCGGTATGCAGGCACCGTCACCGCATCAAGGGTGTAAGAGTAGCTTCCGGTACCGCGCATGCCGCGTACGTTCCACCCATCAGTAAACGCAATGTCTTGCTTGGGAATAACGCACATGATGACTTCCCGCGGGCTGGTGAGCTCACCTTGCGCATCCAACAGCGGACCCATAGCTGCGATCCACGTGGCGTGGCTGCAACCGCTGGCAAATCCCCACTTTCCCGACAGAACATAGCCGCCGTCGGTGGCAGCCGCGGTGCACCCTGTGGGCGCGCCGGTGGCGACCACCGAGCCCGGGTGCTGGCCCCAGATTTCCTGCACGCATTGTTCGCTGAGCAAGTCAGCAGCATTGGCAAACACGGATCCCTGGCCCACGCACCAGCCGGTGCTTCCATCCGCTTCGGCGATGGCTTCGACCACGCGGATAAATTTCGGCAGAGGTAGTTGCGAGCCAGCATAGGCACTCGGTAGTAGCGTTCTGAACATGCCGAGTTCAATTAACTCGTCAACCAGATGAGTAGGGATCTCGCGGTTCGCTTCTATATCCGCTTGCGCTGCGACGATTTTCGGGCGCAGGCCATGTGCGATATCGAGTTCTGGAAAGCTACCCGCGCGCTGTTCGAATCGCGTCATAGTCTAGTACTCTATCAACTTAATAATTGCGGATCAGAGCCCGCCTGCTCTGGGCTGGCAAGGCGCCGTGAGGAGTAATATCGGGTATATTGCGACGAACAGCAACGCGGCCAGCGCAGAGCAGGCGAGCTCCCGAAGGGCGCAGTACAAGTGGCCTTTGGCCGTAGTTGCGGCTCTTGCAAAGGTACCCGACCTGTCCGGCGAGCCGCGCCTAGTCCAAAAACCACCTGTTCTGCGCTGATCTGCAATTATTAAGTTGATAGAGTACTAGTAGGCCAGCCGAGCGCGTAGCGCGGCTGCCTGATCAAACGCCAGCAGTCTGCGCAATTCGGGGCTCGCCCGTTCTTGAAATTCTTCCGAGAAAGGCCCCATCTGCACCATCGGCCGTATGGCGAGTTGGGTGTAGTTAATGAGAATCGCCACGCGCGGCTGCTGGCTGTGGTTGTGTGCGGTGCGGTGCCACAACAGGCCGTGGCTGATGATGGCGTCGCCTGCGTTGCCGGTAGCTTGTACGGCATGCCCTGCAAAGCGGGTTGGGTCCGTCGGCGTGGGCCACTGTTGACTCCCGGGTGCTACCCAGGTGCCGCCGTTTTCTTCGCTGAACGGCTCCATCATCCAGATCACCTGCATCATCATCGCTGGCGCTACCGGCATGCCGGGATTCATGGCCCAATAGGGGTAGTCCACGTGCAGTTTGCCCTCCTCACAACCCGGCATGAGAATGCGCGCGGAGAATGCTCCTAACGTCGCGTCGGCACCGAGCAATGCGTGAGCCACCGCGAGCAACCGCGGGTGCGTAACGAGTTCAATGAACTCCGGCCCGGCCGTGACCAGATCCGTGATGCCGAGTACGCCTGTGCCCATTTCCCGGGCGGCGTCAGTCTTCTGCAGAAGGTCATCGCGTATCGTGGACGCCTCGTCGGGGCTGATGATCTCTCGCAGGCGAGTGAACCCGTTGCCATGCAGAATATGGTTAGCAGCGTTTTCCTGCTCGTCGGTAGTCATGTTCATAGGGTCTAGTGCTCAAGCTCTAGAGTGTATCGCGGCCTGGGTGCGCGTGGCAGGGCGACTGCTCACTTTGTTCGGCCGATTGCCTGGGCAATGGCTTGTTCCAGGTAGTAGCCAAAAAACTCATTGCGGTTGTAGCCGAGAATTCGCCGGCTCACCTGCAGTCCATTGCCGTCGAGAAAAATGAGCGTGGGCGTCACATGAACGTTCAGGCGCTGCGCCAAACTGGCCGCGGCGGCGTCTTTGTCCATCATCAACTCGCGAAACTGCGCTTTCCCGGCGAATTCCTCGGATTTGATCAGCGGTGCCAGAATGTCTTTTTCGAATCCCAGACAGAACGTGCAGTCTGAGCGTGAAACGTACAGCACCAGGGGTTGATGGCGCGCCTTGGCCTCAGCCAGGCTCGCGTCGAAGTCCTGCAGAGAAGGGACCACTCCCAAAAGGGCGACTAATACCATAATTTGCATAAGCTTATAACAAATACGTTTATTTCAATATTTGAAAATGTTAATGTACTAATTCCTCGAGCGAAAGCAGATTCTTCGATATGAGTAACGACTACATCATTTCCTGGAAGGTGGCAGGCATTGCGCTTGGTTTGTTGTTGATCCTAGCGACTGCCCTGGTCAAACCGTTGGGGGTGTCCACCCAGTTTGTTGTCACCGATGCCATCGTAACCCACCAGGTTGCGCCCGGCTTCGCTGAATCCAACGAATACCTCGCGAAATACGGTGAAAAGACTGATTGGTCAGTGGGTTACGGCTGGATGCTGGTGTTCGGCATGCTCGTGGGCGGTGGCATCACAGCCATGCTTTTCAGACAAAAACAGCCCGAGCAGGACAAAGGCTCCATGCCAAAAATGTGGCGTGATCAGTTTGGAAACTCCACGTTCAAGCGGAACTCTGCTGCGTTTTTCGGCGGTATGCTGCTGTTGTTTGGCGCGCGGTTGGCGGGGGGATGTACCAGCGGCCACATGATCAGTGGCATCTCACAGCTGGCTTTGAGTTCATTCATTTTCGGCGTGGTCACGTTTGGTGCTGCCATCATGATGGCCAAATTTCTTTACCGGGACCGGGCCCTTTAGCGGCGCGAGGAGCACATTATGGATACTTTGATCATTGGCTTTCTCATTGGTTGCGCGTTCGGCGCCATTCTTTACCTGGGCGGCGCGACGAGTTATCGCCGTATTCTGGGCACGCTGCTCCTCAAGGATATGTGGATAATCAAGCTCATGGCCACCGCCATAGGCGTGGGCAGCCTGGGCATCTATCTGCTTGATCTGGGCAACCTCGCGCATATGTCAATCAAGCCAGCGTATGTCTGGGGCGTGGCGGCAGGTGGTGCGATTTTTGGCATCGGCTGGGCAATATCAGGCTACTGTCCTGGGACTTGTGTGGTCGGCGCATCCGAGGGCAAGCGAGACGCGATGTTTACTTTGCTCGGAGCGTTGTGCGGTGCGTTTGTCTTTTCGCTGGTGTTCCCGACACTCGAAGCGGTTCTGATGCAGAACGCCAACTTTGGCGCCATAACCCTGGAAAGCATGTTGGGGGTTAGCGGTATCTACCTGGCAATTCCGTTCAGCGCAGCGTTGTTGTTTCTCGCCTTTTTCGTGCTGAAAGATCAGTACGAATAAATTCGTGCGCTGTCACTCTAAGGATGTACGTGTGTATATCCCCGATCGACTTCGTCGATCATAAACGCTACCCCGGTTTGCACAGTTTCAACGCCTGGCAGTAGTTCGGGTCGGTCGCCGTCGCGCCGCTCCAACGTGTCCAACGTATTGCCGCACACATAAAAGCGCACGCCGTGAGCCATTAGGCTTTGCACTCGGGCCTGGTTCGGGTTGTTGTCGGCGAACACGATAGGCACACCCGCGCCGAACGCGATGATTTCTACGTCGACCATGTCCTGGCCACCATAGTGCTTGGCAAGATTGTTTGCGATGTCGAGCACCAGGCCCTGGCGCGCTCCGTCGCCTCGGCTGACCTGCATGATCACGTGTTTTTCAGCAAACGGTTTCTCGTCGTTGAGCGCGCGTGCTTGTGTGTGCGTGAGGGGGAGTAGTGCCATGGCCAGGGCCACCAGGCAGGTCACTTTGGCTTTCGGGTTTATACGCATCCTAGCTCCTTAAAATCCCGGCTCAGGGGTAGTCCGCCAGGCCTGGGTTCGCCTCGACACCTTGCAGTGTCGGTTGGTTGATTTTGTTCAATGTTACGTGCTTTTTAGCGCGCAGATGTGCAGCCACCACGTCCCATACTGGCGCGCCAGGCGACTTTTGACCGACCGTCGCCCAGCCGGCGACTTTGTACTGTTTGGCAGGTTCCAGTTGCGTGCCATCGTCGAGTACCAGATCGTCTATACGGGACCCCGAGGTCGCGTTGGGCGCGCAACGAAAGCGCAGGCCACCGACGCGCACCATATCCCCACCTTGCTGTAGATAAGGATCCGGGTGAAACAAATTGTCACACACGCTTTCGAGAATGAACTTAAGTTCCTCACCAGACATCTCGCGTACGTAAGTCTCCGGGTAGGTCATAGCGGTCTGGTCTAATACGCGTTCCATGGTGATGGTTTCACCCGGCAGCACCGAAGTGCCCCACCTGAACCCAGGCGAAAGACTGAGCTGTGCGTCGAGTTGCTCAATCAACGCATCACATATCAGCTGATCGAAGGTGCCGTTGAAATTCCCTCGCCGGTACAGGAGATTGTCGGTGACGGCCAGCGGCTCGTTGAGCGCGGCAAGGTAGGGGGCGCGTACAGTTTCGATATGTTGCTGCATCGTCGCGTCAGCGGCCAGCAGGTTGGCGAACACGGGCATCAACCGGTATCGGTAGCCATCTATGCCGCTGGCGCCGAACTTGATGTCCAGCACACCGACAAACTTGCCGTTGGAACCTGCGTTGGTGACAACGGTCTTGCCGCCTGGATTGTCTACAACGACCGGCACTGGAACGCCGTCGTGGGTGTGCCCGCCGAGAATGAAGTCGATGCCACGTACGCGACTGGCCAGCTTCAAGTCCACGTCCATGCCATTGTGGGACAGCAGCACCACTGCATCTGCGTCCGCGTTGCTACGGATTTCGTCGACCAGGTCCTGCAGGTCGGATTCCTGGATGCCGAAGGACCAATTGGGGATGAAGCGCTGCGGGTTTGCGATGGGGGTATAAGGAAACGCCTGGCCGATAATCGCCACACGATGCTGATTGACGGTCTTCATTACGTACGGTGAGAATACGTGGCCGCTGTCTTCGTCATAGACTTCTATGCCGTCGAACAGGGCGTCTTCGGTGGCTTTGACGTTTTGCGCGATGAAGTCCCCGCCGAACCGTTGCGCGTTCGCGCGGGTTTCATGATCCTGGTAGGTGAACTCCCAATGACCCGTCATGACATCCACGCCGAGCAGGTTACATGCATCCACCATGTCCTGGCCGCGAGTCCACAGAGCGGTGCCGGAGCCCTGCCAGGTGTCGCCGCCATCCAACAGCAGAGCATTGCCGTTGACCTCGCCACGCAGCCTGTCCACCAGGGTTTGCAGGTGTGCGAAACCGCCTACGCGGCCAAATCGCTGTGCGGCTTCGGTGAAGTCCAGGTAGGTCAGGGCATGCGCCAGGCGTGCGTCGCCTGTGGGGAATTCAGCCAATAGATTCTTCCCCACCAGGTGGGGCCAGCGGCCCTTGGCCGTAGCGATCCCGATGTTGACGTTGGGTTCGCGGAAATAGATAGGTTGCAGCTGCGCGTGGGTATCGGTGATGTGCAGCAAACGAGCATCGCCCCAAACCGGCAGTTCATACAGATCTGTTTCGGATGCGTTTTGTAGACTCGTACAACCTGCGAGGCTCGCGGTGACCGAGGATTTTGCCAGGAGATCGATAAATTCGCGACGATTCACTTAAGCGCCCGCGGCTGATGATTGGTATCGAATGGAGCGCGACCCTGCCATGCGCTGGCTTCGCGCTCGGCTTGAGCGATAGATGCATCCGCGAGTCGCCGTGCCTGGGCTGCATGCTCTAGTACCTGAGCATAATCGCCCACGACCAATGCCGCTTCAGCCGCGGCCAGCGCTAGCTTAGCTGGGCGCCACGCAAAGCCAAGCTGGTCAGACGTCTGATACGCACTTCGTGCCTCGTGCAATGCGGCTGCGGCGTCTTGCTCTGTAGTGGATGGCGCGCCTGATTGGGCGCCGCCTGCTGCGAACAGTACGAAAGCTATGGCTATCGTAGTTGCCACTTTCTTGCCTGTTGTGTTCATTTTCTTGTTGTAGGTCCGTTCCATTGCATGCCATTGCTCATGAATGTGAGGAAATACTCCAGATTTCGATAGACTTCGCTTTGCAACTGAAACGGTTCAGCGCCAACCTGGCTGTTGCATTCCTGAAAGCGCAGGTGTAACCCGCCGAGTTCCTGCCACTTGAACCGATAGGTTGGCCAGTGGGTTACGTGGCCGATGCTTGCGCTCAACGTTTCCGCGCGCAGTTGATTGCCCACAATCTGCACGTGACAATTACTACACGCGAAGTTCAACTGACCACGCCGGGATTGGTAGAAACGCTTGCCGGCGTTGTAGGCGTCCATTTCGGCAGCGGTTTGCGGTGTGGGCAGGTCCACGATCTGGCCGCGGGACTTGAATGCTATATAGGCGGTGAGCGCGTTCATCTCGGCGCTGCCATAGTCCCACGGGGCTTCGCCGTGATCGTGCAGGCAGGCGTTGACCGCCATTTCCAGGGTCACTACCGTCGCCTGCTCGGCGTCGAAGCGTGGAAAGTCCTGCCGTACTCTGGCATCGCGGAAACATGCGCTGAAATCCGTGCCGTCGGCAAAAGCGGTGGTGAACAACTCAGCGCCTTCGTCGACCTCAATTTCGTAAGGTGGGAAGTCTTCCAGCTCCAGCCACTGCTCGCGCGCGCCTGCATTCAGGGCATAGGCCCCGTCTTTGTGCGCCGACAGGGGGATGTCTGGGAATCGCTTCGCGTAGAAATCGCGCAAGGCGGTTCGGTCGCTTGCAGGGTCCGCGTACAGAAACGGCATCCATATCAGCGTGCATGCCGCGATGGCAATTCGCGCCAGATGCTGCATTACTTCAGTACCAGCTCGCCACTACTGGTCTCGCCGGTGTTGTCGACCCAGTCGATGCGGATGGTGTCTCCGGAGGCCGCGTTGTTAACCTTGAACGCGAAAAATGGGTTCTTTGAAACTGCTGGACCCCAATGCGCCTGAATCACCTGTTCGTCGTTTTTGAAGCACGTTACCGTCTGGATGTAGTGTGCCGGCACGATGTTGCCTTCAGCGTTGCGTCGCGTGCCCGTTTCCATAGGGTGTGGCATCAACGACTTCACTTCTGCCACCCCGTCCTTGATCTTGCCGCGAATCTTTATTTGTGCCGCCATAGTTAGCCTCCGCATCCGCCAATAGTGACTTTCACTTCTTTGGCCGTTGTAAATATCGTGTTGGGGGTTTCGACGTAAACCCGGACCACTGAGGTTTGCCCCATCTTCACCCGGGTAGACACGTCCGCGACCACCGCGGGAGAGATCTCAAACCGGGTCGTAAGCGGGTTGGGGTTGTTTTCGATCACGATGCTGATCGCACTAACGCCGTCGATCTGCGTCGAGACCGAAACCGGTACCACCGCGCCGTTTTCGGCAATGTCGGGGATCTTGAATTTGATGAGGTCGCTCTCTTGCACCGGTTTGTCGCCGATCACCCCTTTGAGGGCGTCGTCCACCGAGGTGGCGTCGAATGCTTGGCGTATGTTGGCCAGTACGCGCAGGGGGCTCAGCAATACCGCGGTGGCGGCGCTATAGCGAACGGCTGCGCGAAGCCATTGTCGTCTGTTCATGGTGTGGGTCTCCGCATGCTCGGTTAAAGGGAATGCACGTAGTCGACCACCAGGTCGAGCTCTGTTTTACTAAGAATGTGGTGCCTTCCATAAGGTGGCATCACGGATATCGGGTTGCGCACGTTGGCGTCATAAATCTGTTCGCGCAGGGTAGCGCGCTCGGGGAAACGTGCTTGCATCATGAGCAGGGGCGGGCCGGAATTTCCCGGCAGTTCACCATCGTCCATCATATGACACGACAGGCAGTTACCTTTATTGCGGTCGAACGCGATGGCCTTGCCCTGTTGCAGCCGATCTTTTGCGTCGTCCGCCACGCTTGCGTCATCCACCACGCTCGCGTCATTCACCACGCTTGCGGCGCAGCTCGTCAGGATCGACCCGAGCGCGATGAGATTATAGATCGCACAGCGAAAACCGCTCACGACGATTCTCCGACCATGTAATCAACTGCCGCGCGGACCTCGTCATCTGTGAGCTGCATGAATCCCCCTTTCGGCGGCATGCTACCGCCGCCGCTGGAGACGCCGTCAATGGCATTGGTGGCAAGAGTTTCAGCACGGTTAGTGATGCGCTCGGACCAGGCGTCGGTATCGCCGGTGATCGGCGCGCCACCGACGCCCACCCTGTGGCAGATGCCGCAGAATTGATCGTAGGTTTGTCTGCCTGGATGGTGCGCCGCTGTTGTCTCAGTCTCAGTCACACTCACCTGCGGCAGCGGTGCAGCCGGTGCGACTTCGGAGATGATGTTAACTTGTGCGGGGTCGCGGCAATCATTCATACAGCGCGTGTTTGCCACGTCGGGTCTCGGATCCGGCACGAAGTTTGGCTCGTTAGGCAAGCGGATGCTGGCGAGGTTGGTGTGGTCGAGCACCAGATCATCCTCAACCAGATCGTTCAAGTACAAAACGTAGGCGGTAACAGCGTAAGTTTCGTCTACGCTCAACGACTCCGGCATGGTGAAAGGCATGGCGCGATAGATATAGTCGAACAGGGTGCTCGTGTAGGGCCAGTAGCTGCCGACTGAGCGTGTTGGGCGTTCGTCCTTCAAGCTGCCCTGGCCTCCAGCCAGAATGGGATAACGACCTACGCCCTCGCCGAACGAGCCATGGCATTCAGCGCATTGTTCCTCGTACAGCCACTCGCCATCTTCAACGGAACCGCTGCCTTCAGGCAGGCCTGCGCCGTCGGGGCGAATGTCGATGTCCCAGCCGGCGATCTGCTCGGGCGTTGCCGGCGTGCCGAAACCGAAGTGACCGATACGATCTCCCTTATATGAAACGGTTGTATCGCCGGTACCCGCGCCGGAATCGGCGCAACCCGCCATCGCGATGGCCACAAGCGTGGCCCACAGCCTAGGAAATCTGAACATTGGTCACCACTCCGTCAGGAGCAAGCCGCCATGTGTGAATGGCGTTCTTGTGATAGATCGAGTTCGAACCACGCACCTGGCGCAACTGCCCGTATGTGGGCTGAACATAACCGGTCTCGTCCACCGCGCGGGATTGGATCATGGCGGGCGATCCTTTCCACTCCCACTCCAGGGCGAAACGGGTGAGAGCCTTGGGCAGAATCTGGCTGGTAAATCTGGCCTGACGCCAGGAAACCCCGCCATCCACGGATACATCGACGGTTTTTATCTTGCCTCGCCCCGACCATGCCAGCCCCTGAATCACGTATTTGCCTTTTTTCTTGAAAGGTTTTTCCGGGCTAGGTGATGTGACCACGGAATTGCATTCCTGCACATACGTGAATTCCCGGGATGTGCCATCTGGCATTAGATCCGTGTATTTGGAGGTTTCTTCCCGGTGGTGCCAGGGTTGGTCGCCGATCTCGAGACGCCGCAACCACTTGACGCAGGTATTGCCCTCCCAGCCTGGGTTGATCAAGCGCAGTGGATAGCCTTGTTCCGGACGGAGCATTTCGCCGTTCTGCGCGAATACTACCAGCGCGTCGTCCATCGCCTTGTCCATCGGGATAGAGCGGCTCATGTGCGCGCCGTCCGCGCCTTCCGCCAGCACCCAGGCAGCGTCTTTCTTCAGGCCGACTTCTTCGAGCAAGGTCGACAGGCGTACGCCGGTCCACTCGCAGCATGCGAGCATGCCGTGACTGAATTGCAATCGGTCCATTTGTGCGCCGCGCCATTCCATACCGCCATTGGCGGGACACTCCAGAAAGCGGATGACGCTCTCGGAAGGAAAGCGCATCAGATCATCCATACTGAGGATGATTGGGCGTTCCACAAGACCGTGGATCATCAGGCGGTGCTGATCGGGTGGAATTTCCGGCACGCCCGCGTGATAGCGCTCAAACACTACACCGCTGGGGGTAATGATGCCGCTTAAGTCTGCAAGCGGGGTAAAGCTGATGCTGGCAATGTCATCTGCCGTCAACCATTCAACTGAGCGACGCGTCACGTGCGCTTCATGGCGGGAGGGAATGCCGTAGGGATTACTGATCACCCCGCGGCCGAGTTGCCTGGTCCAGGGCGGGACGCTGGGTGGTAAATTACTGGATTGCGCGCTTACCGTCGCAGGTGCGGCCGCGACTGCCCCAGCAATGAGCAACCCGGATTTGAGAAACTGCCGCCGCTCGTTGGTTTTAAGCTGTTCGCCTGATTGAGCGATGGAGTGCAAAATATTGTCTAACTCTCGTTGACTCATGCTCGTCTCCTGCGTAATTATGCGTTCGCAATTTGCGAATTGTTTGTATATTATAAATTTCGTACATATAAACAATCTAATGTTAAATTGTCAACCTTGAATCGGGTAATCTCGATACGAGGTGACATGAAAAGGTAGGCAGAAAATAATGACGGCGAGTTTAGCCAGCGAGAGCACCGCAACAGCAGGCAAAGAGGGCATGGACCTGGAACTCATGCAGGCAAACGCCAGCCGCGCCAGCGAGCTGATGAAATTGCTCAGCCATCCCCATCGCCTGATGATTCTGTGTGAATTGAACCAGGGCGAGTGTTCCGTAGGTGATTTAGGCGAGCGCATTGGCATCAATCAATCGCCGTTGTCTCAGCACCTGGCGCGCATGCGCCACGAAGGTGTAGTAGAGGCGCGCCGGGAGGCACAAACTGTGTACTATTCCCTCGCAGGCGAGGAAGTTGCAGCGGTGATATCTTTGCTTTATAGCTTGTACTGTCAACCAGCGTTGCAAGGGTAGGAACAAAATGCACACGGTAGCGGAACTGCTGAAACAGCGGAAAGGCGAAGAGGTGGTTTGGATAGAACCTCTCGCCAGCGTTTATGACGCGTTGGAGATGATGAACGAACGCAACGTCGGGGCGCTTCTGGTGCAAATTGACGACTACCTCGTCGGCATCCTTTCGGAACGCGATTATGTGCGTAAAGTCATTCTGGACACGCACGAAGCCAAGAAGTTGAAGGTCTCTGAAATCATGACCCGGGACGTCATCACCGTTACTGGTCAGGATACCGTCGTGCAGTGTGTGGAATTGATGAAGAAACATCACTTTCGCCATCTACCGGTGGTCGAAGAGGGTCGAGCCATAGGCATCGTATCGCTGCGCGACCTGTTTCTCGACGTAATCGATGAACGCCTGGAAGACGAAGTTCAGCAAGTTTGATAATTCGATAAGGGTAGTGGAATGACTCAACTTGGCGTGACCTTCGGCAGCCTCGGCGTATTGGGCCCGCGTGCCATAGTCGACATCGCAAAACTTGCCGAACAGATGAATTACGGGTCGATATGGACCGTTGAAGCAAACGGCACTGACGCTTTCACGTTGCTTGGAGCGGTCTCGGCGGTCGCGCCAAGTCTTGACCTGGCCACGGGTATTGTGCCCATCCAGGTGCGCACGCCACCGCTGGCGGCCATGTCCGCCGCGACGCTGCAGGCATTGAGTCCCGACGCGGATATATGGATCGGTGTCGGTGTGTCGGCGCCGGGTATACTGCGACAACATGGGGCGCCGCCGCCTGATCGCCCGATAGCACGGATGCGGGAATATGTGGCCCTGTTGCGGGAATGTCTGTCGGGCGAGGCCGTCACATTCGAGGGTGATTTCTGGCAGGTAAAACGATTTCGGTTAGGCGTTCGTTTGGGCGACCGCCGACCTAAAATCGTGATGGCGGCGCTAGGTCCGCAAATGTTGAAGCTTGCTGGCGAAATTGCAGACGGCGTGTTGTTGAACTATCTGCCAGCCGCCCACGTGGGGCCGTCTATCGCCCAGGTACGCTCGGGTGGCGATGCAAGAATTTTCGCCTATGTGCATGCCGCAGTGGGCGAACTCGAGAAATCTTCGCGCTCAGCGCGACGCGACCTGTTCAACTACGCCATGGCAGACGGCTATGCCAACATGTTTCGTGCTGCCGGATTTGCCGACGAAGTGGATGAACTACGCGCAAAACAAGCGCAGCGAGACAGGGACGGCGCGCTTGCCGCGATTTCTGACGAGATGGTTCAGGCCATCGACTTCATCGGCAGCGAAGACGAAGTGACTTCGTTCGTGAAGTCCTATGTAGAAGCGGGGATCGAAGCTCCGGTCCTCATGCCCATGCCATGGGGAGAGGACCGGTTTGCCGTGACTAAGGCCACTATGGCCGCAGCGGCCGCGGCGTTCAGCTAGCCAGGCTATCCGAGCTTTTCGATCACGTCGCCGAACAGTTGATCGTCCGGCGTCAGCTCCTTGGTTTCCGCCAGGGGCTTCGATATCCAGGTTTCGTTAATCAGATCGCGCCACGAGATGTTGTTGTTCGTGCCGTTGCCTCCCCAAGACCCGCAGCCCAGCGAAAAGGTCTGGCGCATGCCATTCCACAAGTTACCGCTGTTGGATGCAGCCTGGGGTTGATTCACCATGACCCGCGAAGTGTGGGTGGCATCAGCCAGCTTCATGATGTTCTCATCACTGTTTGAGTAGATGCCGCAGGAGTGGCCGCGGCCCTGATAGCCTTGAATGTCATTGGTCAACGCGATGGCATGGTCGATGTCGTTGGCGTGATACAGCGCCATGATCACTGACAACTTCTCGCCGGAAAAGGGATGCTCCGGGCCCCATCCGTCTTCCGGAACAATGTAGAACTCGGTGTCCTCAGGAATGTCCAGGCCTGCCATCGAAGCGATTTTCTGCGCCGGCTGCGCCACGATCGCGGTATTCAGATGGCCTTCATCGTCCCACAGCGTGGCTTTCAGCTTAGCCTTCTCGTCTTCATTGCACAGATAACCTCCTCTGGCCTTGAGCTTGCCCAGCATGTCGTCGTAAATCGCGTCGACCAGGAGCACGGAGTTATCTGAAGAGCAGGACGCCGCGAGATCCAGCGTTTTGGAGATCTTGATTTTGTCGGCCGCGTCGTCGAGATCAGCGGTTTCGTCGACGGTAATTACAGCGTTACCGACGCCAACGCCCAGTGCGGGTGTGCCGCTTGAGTACGCTGCGGTCACCATAGCGCCGCCGCCGGTAGCCAGCACACGATCGCATTGGCGCATCAGCTCGTTGGTGGTTTCTAAACTCGGAGACTCAATTGCGATGACCAGGTCTGCGGGTGCGCCCATTTTTTCCAATGCGGCACGCATCAGGTCACAGATTTTCTTGTTCGTGAGTTTGGCGCGAGGGTGGGGCGCGACGATGATTGAGTTGCGTCCTTTTACCGCGTGTATCGCCTTGATCACGGGCGTTGCTTCCGGGTTGGTGGATGGCGCCAGGGCACCAATCACGCCCATGGGCTTGGCTATCTTGACGATGTTACGCTCCGGATCTTCTTCCAGAATACCTACCGATTGGTCATCGATGATGTCCATCAAGGTGGCCCGGGTCTTGCGTTGAATTTTCAGGAACTTGCCGTCGTAGTTCCCCAGCTGAGTCTCGTCAACAGTGAACTGCGCAATTTCCTCGGCGACGCCAGGCCGCGCCACCGACCAAACCATGGCGCGAATGAGATTGTCGACCTGTTCCTGGGTGTAGTGCTCGATTTGTTGTTGAGCTGCGCGTGAGCGCTCAATCAGGCTTCGAATTTCCTGTTCGGGTGTCAGATCAGGTGCGGCGACTTGCTCTGCCATGCTAGTTCTCCCAGATAACCAAAATTATTGAATCGAGGTCCAATTTTATACTTACCCATCCCACCTCGCTAGAGGCCTATCTTATGTAAAACCCCGTGCAAGATCACATTAGATGTGAATGTTTAGCAAAGTCTTAGGGTAAGCTGCTGCTAAACACGGTGGAGGGGATATGACCCAGCATGTCGACTTAGGCGGTAAGGCAACCGGCCCGTTAAGTGGTGTACGCATTGTTGATTTCACGGCGGTCTATTCCGGCCCCATAGCCGCGTCCATTCTCGGCGACCAGGGTGCCCAGGTAATCAAAATCGAGTCTGCCTCGGGCGATCTTATGCGCCGCGGATTGCCTAAGAGCAACGGGCTTGGCAGCGCGTTTGCCACCATGAACCGCAATAAAAGGTCACTGTGTCTGGATCTGCAGACAGAGCGCGGCGGCGACATCGCCAGGCGTTTGATTGCGACTGCGGACGTGGTGATGGAGAACTTTCGCCCCGGTGTGATGGAGCGCCTGGGTTTGGGATATGAACAGTTCGCCAGCGCGCAGCCCAAACTCGTGTATGCGTCCATCAATGGGGTCGGACCGGTCGGCCCGTATTCTAATCGGCGCGTCTATGATGCGGTTATCCAGGCGTTGTCGGGCTTTGCCACGCTCAACCCAACGGGCGACCCGGAAATGGTCAACAGCTTAGTGTGTGACAAAATTACATCGTTGACTGCCGCCGAAGCGATTGTGGCTGCCCTGTTTCAAGCAGAGCGCACCGGCACGGGACAGAAAGTCGAGCTGTCCATGCTCGACGCGAGCCTGTATTTCCTATGGCCTGACGCCATGTTGAACTTTACCTTCACCGAGGGAGAGCTCGAGCGTGTGCCTTCTGTGGATCACACCATGTTCATGCGTAAGACCAAAGATGGCTGGATGGCCACCATGCCGGTGCAGCAAGCCGAGGTAAAAGGGTCCTTTCGTGCGTTAGGGGTTGACTACCTGGTGGACGACGAGCGTTTCAACAGCTTTGAGGCGCGAGTGCGAAATCGCGAGGAGCTGCGCAAAATCCTGGATGACGCCTACCTTCAGTTCACCACCGCCGAGCTGTGCGAGCGCATGGAGGCCGAAGACGTTCCCTACTCGCACATCAACATGCGTGAGGACATACCTGATGATCCGCAGATAGTGGCGATGGACGCGCTTTGGCACTATAGCCACCCCACGGCAGGAGAGGTCCGCTCGCCGCGGCCACCCGCGCAATTTTCCGCAACGCCGAGCAACATACATACGCCCACGCCGATGCTGGGCGAGCACAGCACGGAAGTCCTGCGCGAGTTAGGGCTGGACGATCAGGCGGTACAAGGGCTTATCGACGAAGGCGTTATCTACGTCGAAGAAGGTGGCGGATCCATTCGATAGAGGGTGAAATCCGGTGTGGGCTCTCCGTCGGGCACATTCAATATGTGCCGCTTGTCTGCCTCCTCGGGAATCTTCACCGCCACGCGTCGAAAAAGGCGCTCGCCTATCTTTACCGTAACGCGCGGATCTGCGGCCACGTTTTGCGGCCATTGTTTGCCCTCGCACCAGCCACACGGGATGTACAACTCATCGTCGGCGACGAACGATACTGTGGTGACGGAGTGTGGGATGAGATACCAGGTATTGGTCTGCACGTAGACCTGTTGGCGATTTTCGACAAACGACCAATCCGGATTTGCCTCGTCTACCAGGGTTCCGCCCAGGCGGGTGCCGGGGCGTCGTTCCTCAGGGTCGATGGGTACTGCCAATGCCACGGCGTACAGCAGCGCGACGGTGCTCACAATTATGATCAGTATCTTTTTCACGTGTCCTCTCAGGTAAGCCGATCTGTTATACCGGGCGATCGCCAGGGCTTAAGAAAAACCACAACGGTTGAGGGGCGCCGGCGTTCTTCAGAACGGTTCGAACGCGCAGCATGAGCTTGCCGGTTTCGGTGTCATTGTAGAACCAGTCCTCCCCCGCCCAGGCGCCAGGGGTGTGTTCGGCCAGCTCCAGCGCTGCGGTTTGATAGTAGCCGCGAATGTCCTGCGCGACTCGCATGGGCACACCGGGAATCTCTGCTTCCTTCCAGGGCGTACCCTCATCGATACGCGCGAAGGCTTCGACTGCTGCGGGAACGTCGTCTGCGCCGATCGCACGGGAGGCGCCTATGCGATTCCCGTGTTTCGACACGGCGCGTTCGTAGGCCCCTTTGATGGCTCGAGCTTCGTCGACTGCCGGGTGCTCGTTCGGGTCGAGGCGCGGCGGCAGGCTGCATACAAGGCCTTCATCTTCAACATCTGCCAGGCTGTGTGCGAAGGTGCGTAGCACCGGACCTTCGCTTTCATTGAGCATATCGAACAAGGCATTTAGAACGCTACGCTGGAAGTCGGGATCGCCGGGCAGGCCGAGCGGCCGCCCCAGGGGAAAATGGCAAATCAAACCACGTGGCGGCTTGGTATTCTCAATATGCGCTGGGATGCTGCCGATGGTCAACGTGACCAGGCCGTGCGCCTCGAGAACGTGAGCGATCGCACTAACGGTGCGGGTGCATAAAGGTCAGACCGGCGTGAGAATTACGATATCGACTTCATCATCTTGCAATAGCTGCGCAGCCTGAGGGCCGCTGTCCATGCGTATGCTGGTCATCGTTTCATCTTGATTGCCCGCGAAGGCAATGTGCCGGGGCGCGACACTGCCAATCACACCCTCTTCGGCCAATTCCTGCAGGCGATCAACAGGCCAGACTACGTTGACGTCCTGGGCAAATCCGGAGCGATCAAAATTGGGGCTCCAATGACCGAGCGCAACGTCCCGCCGACTCGCGTCGAGGATGCGGAAACTCGTATCCTGGCTCTCGAAGTCATCGTCTTCGGGATGGTGCAGAGCGGCACTTGTCACCACGGCGACTCTGCATTGTTGCAACGGCTTTGGTGTGTTGAACGCAGGGTCATCAAACGTCGGGCAGGGTAGGTCACCTACCAGGTTTTTTATATCTTGGTCGCTCACGGGGTTTCCCTTTCAAACAGGCGTTGCGATTCGGTCATTTTGAGATCTGTTGCATTGGCAGGCCCAGGCGTTGGGTCGCGGTATGTACGAGGGATTCGAAGACCGTGCCCAGCTCAGTAGGCAAGTGTAGATGGTCGCGGGCCACCAGGGCATTGTATTCGCCAACGAACCGCATGAGTTGTTCCTTGTTAACCTGATCGAGAATTCGGGCAATCAATTCAACCAGGTGTGGTGCGTGCTCGTACCAGGGTCGGTTCGATGCTGAGACGCCAATGTCGTCCAGGCTCGCCAGCGCCACGGTGATGTCATTGTCGATGACCAGCGAATGCCACGGTTCGCCGTCGAGGAAGTTGTGCAGGTGCTTGCGCGTGTCTTCACTAAGCGGGTCCACGCCTGGGATAGCGATGGGTTCGGCCAGGTCGACCATTATGCAGAAGTCCGTCATGTCGCCTTCGGCCAGGCTATTTAGGGATTGCTCAGCCCCTTCGGATAGTCCGGCGCCCAGCAGAAACACGACTTCCTCTCTCACTTCCACCGCACGCTCAGCGAACTCCAATGCCTGTTCTTCGTCTTCGTCTTTGGCCGCCTGCATTCGCCGGTTCAGCTCGCGCCAGGTCCAGAAGCGAAGCGAAGAAGAGTGGTGATCTTTTGAGAAACGGATTTTAGGCATGCGCGAAGCCCCTAGCAGAAAAACAACAAAAAATGAGCGTTCTGGCAATGTACCAGAACCCGTCGTCCGCACCTAGTGGGCGGTAAGTGCGCACCTCATGGTTGATACCAGATCGAGCTGGAGTATGCGCGTTCCGTGATGATGCTGGGCCCTTCAGTCGGTTCGTCCATGCCCAGCGCGATGGCGTCGAGCAGTGCGTGCCTCGGCGTAGGAATCTGTAGCACCCGGACGTAGTAAAACGCGCTCTGATCGGATTGGAAGCTGGGGTCGGACCACTGCGCGCTGAGCCCGCCTGCGCCTATCGTGTCTTGCCAGGTCCCTTGCGTCGGTGATGACCACGCGATGGAGGTTTGCGCCCCGGGTATGCTGCTCCACTCCCAGCCTAACAAAGTAGTGAACTCCCCCGGCCGGTAGTGATGGGCATCGCCAGCATCGATGGCGTCGCGAATTTGATTTTCGCGGTACCAATGGACCAGCCGCTCAATCAGACCAGGATCAGGGTCCTGTATGCCGTCGTTGTAGAAGTCGCGGATGCCACCGAAAAACTCCGCATGATCCGAAACCACCAGGAAATCCAGTGGCGTATTGATGCGTACCCGAGTTCGATTGTAAGGGTGAACAACCGGCATTCCTTTGGCATAGCGGTAGGCAAGGCCCGGGTCCGCACTGTGATTACCGTTCAAGAATGCGTCAAAGCGCAATCGCTTATACGTGCTTCAACGGATTCGCGTGCGCGCTGACTGCCGGCTAGACTATGGTCGCCTAGATTATTGATGGGAGCACAGCTGTGGGTGTCGCCGAAGAGTACTGTTATACGCCTATCAACTATATGGCCGGTATGGGCACCGCGCCGGTTGAGGTCTCCATATTCGACGGCCGCACGGTAGACCACCTCGACTGGCAAACCCACGGCTTTCAACTGCTCGAGCACTCCTCATCCGTCAACGATTGGGATAATCCGAGCGACGTTGAAGCGCACTATTACCCCGAGATTACGGAATTGGCGAAAAAGCTCAGCGGCGCCGATCATGCGCTGATTACTGGGCACATCGCGCGCAATCCCGCTCAGGCGGAATTGCACGCAGACTATGCTCCAATACAGTTCGTGCATTCCGACTTCAGCGATGACTACGGCCAGCGCCTTATCGACATGTATAAGCAGGGCACCCCAGAGACCGCCAGAGCTCTGGCGGCGGCGGGTATTGACGCCCAGGAAATGGCGCGGGCGAGCCGCATTCTCATATTGCAGTTCTGGCGCAATGTTGGCCCGCAGGCGATGGACCTGCCCATCGCATTTGCTGATGCGCAGACGGTGCCAAGGGCTGACACCCATCCGGTACATGTTCCGAGCTACGCCGGAGGCGACTTCGCGTTCGACACCCTCGGCGTAACGCCCCCGCCCTCCGGGGCCAGCCACCACTGGTATGTATTCCCGCGTATGGAGGTCCACGAGGTCGTCGCGTTTCGTACTTTCGATAGCAGGATGGCGGCCCAGGGCGAACCCTATTGGACACCTCATTCCGCCTTCAGCGATCCTAATGTGGGGCACGACGCTCCTGCCAGGCGCAGTGTAGAGGCGCGCGCAACCTGTCTGTTTTACTAGCAAAGCGATAATCACTAGTGGTCTGACGCTGCTGCGCGGGGTAAGCAAGGATGATAGTCTGCGCGGCTCATGACGTGGGGTACGAGGAAAAAATGGGTAATCTGCAAGGCAAAATAGCGGTCGTAACAGGAGCCAGCCGTGGTATAGGCAAGGGGGTTGCGATTGCGTTGGGTGAACAGGGATGCACCGTGTACGTCACCGGGAGAACCGCGGGTGAGGGCGAGCGCACTATCGACACCACTGCGCGCCTGGTCACCGAGGCGGGCGGCGAGGGGCGCGCGATACAGTGCGATCATGGCGATGACGCGCAGATCGAGGCGTTGTTTCAGAAGATCGGCGAACAGGTCGACCACATCGATATCCTGGTTAACAACGTTTATAAGATTCCAAGCCCACCGGCATGGGGCGGCGGCTACTGGGACCACCCAATCCAGGTTTGGGATGATCAGGTAGGCATTGGCCTGCGTGCGCACTATGTTGCGAGTTGGCACGCCGCGCAGTTGATGTTCAATTCCGACGGCGCCGCCATGATGAACATCTCTTCACCGGGCGGGCAGGAGTATCACTTCAGTTCTTCCTATGGCGCGGGCAAGGCAGGGCTGGATCGGCTGACCGCGGATATGGCGATCGAGCTTAAGCCCAAGAACATTCCCGCCGTGGTCATCTATCCTGGATCAGTTGCAACAGAGTTCATTCAAGACGCGGCCAAAGAACGGGAGATGGACCTTTCTCAAGCGCAAACGCCGCTGTTGGTAGGTAGGGCGGTTGCCGCCCTGCTGGCTACGGACAATCTGATGGAGCGCACCGGCTCTATCCAATGGGTCGAGAACCTGATCGCCGAGTTCGACTTATACGACGAGCATGGCTCGCGACCCACTGTGAGGTACGCCGACCGCGCGCATGCTTAGCAACTAGCGAGGCGGCTAAGCCGCCTCGTTACCCCCGGTCTGCTCGAGATGGTAGTCGTTCAGATCCAGATCGTGAGTGACTTCCCAATACTTTTGCAGGCTGTATGGCGAATTGTTGATGACGCGGCCTGCGCTGTTCTTGTACCAGCTCTCCACGTGTGGATGGCCCCAGGCGAGGGTGCGGCTGATCGCCTGAACCTCATCGTTGTACGCTTCGTTCACGTCATCGCGAACGTCTATAGCGTCCACAGACTTGTCTAGCATGGCGGTAATGCACTGCATCACATAGTGAATCTGGCATTCGACCTGATAGATGATGCTGCCGCCGTGAACGATGTTGGTGTTTGGGCCATACAGGCAGAATAGATTGGGGAAGTCGGGAACGCTGACGCCTTTGTAAGCATTCGCGCTGTCGCCCCACACCTCCGCAAGAGATTGCCCACTCTTGCCCACAACATCTATCGGCCACAAGAAGTGATTGGTGTTGAAACCGGTCGCGAGTATCAGTACGTCCAGCTCATAGAACGTGCCGTCGGCAGTCTCGACGCCCTGGGGTGTGATGCGCAAAATAGGATCCGTTACCAGATCGACGTTCTCGCGCGCTAAGGTCGGGTACCAGCCATTGTCTACGATCAGACGCTTGCCCCACACCGGGAAATCCGGCACGCATTTTTCCACGTAGTCGGTCTTGTCGCCCAAACCTTCCTTTATGAAACCGACGAGCGCGTCGCGCATCTCCTGATTCATTTCGTTGAGGGTGTGCTCTGCGTCTTGCCATTCTGGATCTGTTACTACCGCCGGCCAAACGCGATCACCAAACCCCCATATCATGCGCGCGCGGTGGAATTCCGCGTAAAAAGGTATGTGGTTCAATGCCCAGAGCTGCCCGGGTTCCACCGGTTTGTAGTAGTCCCGGGCGGGAGATACCCAGTGCGGGGATCGTTGGAACACAATCGCGCGATCGGCCGCCGCTGCCGTTTTTGGCAGTAGCTGTACGCAACTGCAACCGGTACCGATGACGCCAACGCGTTTGCCTTGCAGGCCGTGTTGTGCCTCCCACCGTGCCGAGTGCCATTTGGGGCCCGCAAAAGTCTCGAGCCCTTCAATGTCCGGCATGACCGGACGATTGAGCTGGCCCACGGCGCTCACCACCACGTTGGCCGTGGCGGTTTGCTGTACGCCTTGGGCATCATTGTAAGTCACTCGCCATATATGCTGTGCAGGGTCGTAGACGGCTTGAGTCACTTCGGTGTTGAATTGAATGTTGTCCCGTATGCCGAATTCGTCGGCGCATTGGTCGAAATAATCAAACAGCTCGTCGCGCTTGGAAAAGTAGCCAGACCAATTGGGATTTCGATTGAATGAGTATGAGTAGTAGTGATTTGGCGTGTCGACGCCGCAATCCGGGTAGGTGTTCTCGTACCATGTGCCACCGACTTCGTCGTTCTTTTCCAGAATTTTAAACTCGATACCGGATTGTTTCAGTTTCGCGGCGGTGCCGATACCGGACATGCCTGCACCGATAATGATGACGTTGAAATCTTTCGCGTTGCCGCTGCTCATTGCACGTTGCAGCGACGGCTTCCACTGTTCGTCCCGGTCGGTGAAGCGCATCTCTTCCAACAGCATATGGGCATAGCCGTCGTCGACTTCTTCAACAACAGAAAAGCCCATCATTTTCTTGAATCGCTGTGCGTCCGGTGGCGGCGCCATCTCTCGCTTGCCGTCGCGAACCTCGCCAATGATGCGCACCGCGGCCTTGCGAATCTCCTCGGCAATTTCCTCGTTGTAACGTCCGCTGTCGTCTGGAAACAGCGAGCCTTCAGGTGCTTCGATGGGTGCTGGGGCAAATCTATCTGCGAGCCACTCGTCGCTGCCGGTAATGCAAGCCAGTACCAACAGCAGGTTGGGTAGGTTGACGTCCAATAACGCCTGGCTCAGATCCTCATCGTTTCCTGGAATGTTCATAGTCTCCCCGTCACTCATAGTGTCCCCAAAAATTGAGTGCAGTCATCAGATGCTGCAAAAATGGCTGGCCGATGCTATCAAATCCTCGTTCAGATTGGCGACTATTCGACGTTTAAGGTGCTTGAAGCGCTGCATTGCGGGCAGTAGAATGCGCGCCTTACGTGCTTGTGCGGTGAAAATCGTAGCGCGTAGGAGAAAACTTGATGGCTGGATGCACCGGTTCGAATAGAGCTGGCAGGGGCATTCGGCCTTCTGCTGTCGGTACGAAAAAGGTTCGCGTAAAAATTCTATAGGAGTCAAGACGCTAAGTATGACGGGAGCAACTTATTAAAAAAGGTATGAAGCGCGCCGAGCGCTCACTGCTGAACGATGAAATTCGGGCCAGCAATGTGCGATTGGTCGGTGCTGAAGGCGAGCAACGCGGTATCGTCTCTAGGGAAGACGCGTTGGCCGAGGCACAGGCGTCGGGGTTGGATCTGGTGCTGGTCGCACCTGAAGCGGAACCCCCGGTGTGCAAAGTAATGGACTATGGCAAGCATCTGTTTGAGCTGAAGAAAACCAAGGCAGCACAACGTAAGAAACAGAAGCAGATCCAAGTCAAAGAAATTAAATTTCGACCAGGAACGGAGGAAGGCGACTATCAGGTAAAACTACGCAACCTGAGACGCTTTCTAGAAGAAGGAGACAAGGCCAAGGTGTCGTTGCGGTTCCGAGGACGCGAGGTGGTTCACCCCGAAATCGGCATGCAATTGATGACACGGATCGCTGAAGACTTAGATGACCTCAGCCAAATTGAGGCAGAGCCTAAGTTTGAAGGTCGTCAGGTGATCATGGTGTTGGCTCCTAGAAAGAAAAAAGGCTAACGCGAACCGTAAACGGTTCTGCAAATAGCACACTAACTCCGACCGGGTCGGTTCGAGCAGGGCAACTAACAAGTTTGCTCATGCATTTACAATTGCGTGGAGAAGAGGCCAATGCCAAAACTAAAAAGCAATAGCGGTGCGGCTAAGCGATTCCGCAAAACCGCCGGTGGCTATAAACACCGAAAAGCCAATCGCAATCACATCCTGACAAAGAAAGGCACGAAGCGGAAACGTCAGCTTAGAGGTTTCCACGATGTCGCCGAGGCCGACGTGCGTAGAATACGACGTATGCTTCCAACCAAGGCTCGATAGGAGAACACCATGCCGAGAATAAGACGCAGCGTGGCTTCACGAGCACGCAGGAAAAAAGTATTAAAGCAGGCGCGCGGGTATTACGGCGCGCGCAGCAGAACCTTCAAGGTTGCCAAACAAGCCGTTATACGCGCAGGGCAATACGCCTATCGCGACCGCCGACAGCGTAAACGCCAATTCAGGCAACTGTGGATAATCCGCATTAATGCGGCAGCTCGCGAACATGGCTTGTCCTATAGCCGCTTTATCGCCGGTCTCAAGGAAGCTGGCGTAGAAGTTGATCGCAAAGTGCTCGCTGATATTGCGATGCACGAAAAGGAGGCTTTCGCCGCTCTTGCTGAGCGTGCGAAGTCGGCACAAGCTGCAGCGGCGTAAGCCGCTACCTCCTGCCATTCCAGGGCCGCTTCCTTAGGGACCTTAACAAGGTGTCCTTCTCGGCGGCTGTGTTACGCGAAAGGGAAGGACAGAAGTTCTTCCCTTTTTTATGGCTTACGAGTAAGCAAGGTAACGACAGAAATGGATACACAAGACATTCTCGAGAAAGCTCAGCAGGCCGTGGACGATGCACAGGATTTGCGCGCTCTGGATGACGTGCGCGTGGCTTACCTGGGTAAAAAGGGAGAGCTGACGAGCTTGTTGAAAGGGCTGGGGAAACTCGAGCCTGAGCAGCGGCCTGAGGCCGGCGCGAAGATCAATGAAGCTAAAGTTTCTCTGCAGCAAGCAATTGAGGTTCGGCGTGGGGCGTTGGAACAGGAACAGCTCGCAAAAACCCTCGCCGAAGACTCGGTTGATGTGACCCTGCCGGGACGGCGCAGCGAACCAGGCGGCTTGCATCCGGTAACACAGGCCATGCACCGCATAGAAGAGATTTTCGTGGGCGCTGGGTATGGCGTAGTGGCAGGCCCCGAGATTGAGAATGACTACTACAACTTCGAGGCGCTCAACATCCCAGCGCATCACCCCGCTCGAGCCATGCACGACACCTTTTACTTTGGCGACGGCACTTTGCTGCGCACACACACCTCGCCGAGCCAGGTGCACACCATGGAGGAACAGGAGCCGCCGATAAGGGTCATCTGCCCGGGGCGGGTCTATCGCCGGGACTCAGACCTGACGCATAGCCCGATGTTTCATCAGATTGAAGGCCTGGTGGTAGACAAGGGCATCAGCTTCGCCGATCTCAAAGGGACCGTGATCGACTTTCTGCAGAAGTTTTTCGAAAAGGAACTGGCGGTTCGCTTTCGGCCATCGTATTTCCCCTTCACCGAACCGTCGGCCGAAGTTGATGTGCAATGCGTGCACTGCATGGGCGAGGGCTGCCGTGTTTGCAGCCAAACTGGTTGGCTGGAAGTGATGGGTTGCGGTTTGGTGCATCCGAATGTGCTGAACATGTCTGGAATCGACTCGGAAGTGTATTCCGGCTTTGCGTTTGGATTCGGCGGGGACCGCTTAGCCATGCTGTTGTATGAAGTAGACGACCTGCGCCTGTTTTTCGAAAACGACTTGCGCTTTTTGCGTCAGTTCAACTAGGGACGGTTGAGTTATGAAATTCAGTGAAGGTTGGCTGCGTGAGTGGATAGATCCTGGCCTGGGCCGCGGCGAGCTTCTGCAGCAACTCACCATGGCCGGATTAGAGGTAGAAGGCGTTGAACCCGTCGCGGAGGACATGAGCGGCGTGAGCGTGGGCGTCATAGAAGCTTGTGAGCAACATCCAAACGCGGACAAGTTGTCGTTGTGTACCGTGTACGACGGCGAGAGCCGCGCCCAGGTCGTGTGTGGCGCGCCAAACGCTCGGGCCGGCCTGGTAACGGCATTCGCCACGGTAGGGGCAGTTCTGCCCGGGGCGTTCAAAATCAAGAAGGCCAAGCTGCGCGGTGTTGAGTCCAGCGGCATGCTGTGCAGTGCCGCGGAACTCGGCCTGGGCGATGACCATGATGGCATCATCGAGCTCCCGGAGGACTGGCCGGCCGGTGCTGACCTCGTTGAAATGATGCAACTGCAAGACGTGATCGTGGACGTTGATTTAACGCCGAACCGCGGCGATTGCTTGAGTTTGCGCGGACTCGCACGCGAAGTAGGCGTGCTAAACAATTTAGCGGTAGCGTATCCATCCGTGGCGGATGTGGAGGCCCAGCACGACACTACGTTCGCTGTGGAGTTGGCGGATCCGCAGGGTTGTCCGCGCTACCTTGGCCGTGTGATTATCGGCGTCGATCTGTCGCGCCCCACGCCATTGTGGATGAAAGAGCGCCTGCGACGATGCGGGCTGCGCAGCATCGACCCGATTGTAGATGTCACCAATTACGTGTTGATCGAGCTTGGCCAACCTATGCACGCCTTCGACCTCAGGCAATTGAGCGAGGGTATCGTGGTGCGCAAGGCGCGTGATGGGGAAACGTTGCAACTGTTGGATGGCCAGCAAGTAGAACTGGACGATGACACGCTGCTGATCACCGACGCCGATGGCCCGGTTGCCATTGCCGGCGTCATGGGAGGTGAGCGCAGTGGCGTGCAGGCAGATACGCGCGACGTGTTCTTAGAATGCGCATTCTTCGCACCCCTGGCAGTCGCGGGCACCGCGCGCCGGTATGGATTGCATACGGATGCGTCGCATCGCTACGAACGCGGGGTCGACTTTGAGCTGCAATCCATGGCCATGCAGCGGGCCACGCAACTGTTACTGGATATCGTTGGCGGGGAGGCGGGTCCGGTGACAGAATCTGCGGTGGCGGAACATCTGCCCAAAGTGTCGGCCGTACCATTGCGGCAATCTCGGTTGGACGAGTTGCTAGGCGTCGAGATACCTGCACAACAAGTAGACGAGGCTTTGCAACGCCTGGGGTTCGACGCCATCGAACGCTCTGCTGGCGACGACGGCGTTAGCTGGCTTGTCCTGCCGCCCACTCATCGTTTCGACATAGCTCTCGAAGCTGATCTGGTTGAAGAGGTGTGCCGCATCTATGGGTACAACAACATCCCGAGTAAAACGCCTGCAGCTGAATTCGCCTTGCGCCCGGTGATGTTGGAAACGCGCAGCGACGTTGCCCTGAAGGAACACCTTGCCGCCGCGGGCTTCCAGGAGGCGATTACCTACAGCTTCGTCGACCCAAAATTGCAGGACTTGCTGGATCCCGGCTCGCAACCGATTGCGCTGGCCAACCCGATGTCTGTCGAGCAATCTGTCATGCGCACCAACCTGTTACCGGGACTGGTAGAGGCGCTAAGCGGAAATCGGGCGCGCCAGCAGGACGGCGCGAAGCTGTTTGAGTTAGGTCTGACCTTCGTGCGCACGCCGAGCGGGTTGCAGCAACAGCCTGTGCTGGGCGGCGTAATGTGGGGCCGCAGACAGGCTGAGTCCTGGCAGAACAGCGGCGAGCAGGTCGATTTTTACGATGTCAAAGGCGTGGTTGATGATTTGGTCGACTGGGCGGGTCTGGAGAATGTGACGTTCGAGCGCAGCGGCGAGCGCGTGTTGCATCCCGGCCAGAGTGCCGACATGTTTTCATCCGGCGAAATTTGCGGCCGGCTCGGCCGGCTACACCCGGAAATAGAAAGTCGCCTCGGTGTTGATGGCGTATTCGTGTTCGAGATCGCCGCAGATATTGTGCAGCATCGGCCGCGCCGGGTTTATGGCGGTGTCTCCAAGTATCCCAGCGTGCGTCGGGACTTTGCGATAGTGGTGAATCGCGCGGTCACAGCCGCGCAAGTACAGGCAGTGGTGCGCCGTTCTGTGGGAAATGTATTGGTTGACTTCAGGTTATTTGATGTCTATGAAGGCAAAGGCATTGATTCTAATGAAAAAAGTCTTGCTATAGGCTTGACGTTGCAGAGCCAAGACGCCACCCTTACCGATGAAGAAATTGGACAACATACGCAAGCTGCCGTACAAGCCTTGGAATCTGCAGTTCAGGCTCGATTAAGGTAATCCTAGCTAACCTCTAACAAAATAAATAAAGGTTAGCGCAATAAGGAAGGTATGCTTGCGATGTTTGGTCTCGGGAGGCCAATTTGAGTGCGCTGACCAAAGCGAAGATGGCAGATCAATTGTTTGAGGAACTGGGCCTCAACAAGCGGGAAGCCAAGGAAATCGTTGAATTGTTTTTTGACGAGATACGCGAATCGCTCGAAAACAACACGCAAGTGAAGTTGTCGGGATTTGGTAATTTCGACTTACGCGAAAAGGGCGAGCGCCCTGGCCGTAATCCGAAAACAGGTGAAGAAATACCCATCACGGCGCGTCGGGTTGTTACATTTCGTCCCGGGCAGAAACTAAAAGCGCGGGTTGAAGCCTACGCCGGAGAACCGGAAGCGGATGATAGTGAAATAGGCGGGTTTGATGCTGGAACCGAGTAACAACGACGAGCTACCGCCGATTCCCGGAAAGCGCTACTTTACTATTGGCGAAGTTAGCGTGTTGTGTGATGTAAAGCCGCATGTATTGAGGTATTGGGAACAGGAATTTCCCCAGCTGAGCCCGGTCAAACGGCGTGGCAATCGCCGCTACTATCAGCGCCAGGATGTGATCGTGATCCGCCAGATTCGAGCGCTGTTGTATGGTGAAGGGTTCACCATTGGTGGCGCGCGGCAACGATTGACCAGCGCGGACGCGAAGCAGGATCAGACGCAATTCAAGCTGCTGGTGCGCCAAATGATCGTGGAACTGGAAGATGTGCTGCGAGTATTGAAATCGTAGCAGGCGACGGTAGCGTCGCGAGAGAGAGTGAATAAGTTGAAAATGCCCTGCCGAGCATCTCTGATTGTCATAGCGCTGTTGGCGCCAATCGGCGTTGCGTGGGCCGAGATTAGCTCGGGCGCGTTACGTTACGACGCACGTATGTCATTCCTTAAAGCCGGCGAGCTTTCTTTAGAGCTCAACCGCAGCGGGCAAGATTATGAAGTTGCGGGGGAGTTTCAGACCTCCCGTGCGATGAGCACCTACTACAGCTGGAATGGCATATTTGCCGCCAAGGGTAGCTGGGGTGAGCATGGCCCCGTCACCAAGGCGTATATGTCACGCACGCGCAGCAAAGACGACGACCTGAAGATTGTGCTCAACACTGAAGGAGGGGCACGCCTTCTGGATGGTCCGACGAGCGAGTTTACGAACATTGAAAAACCGGCTGGGATAGACCTGATATCCGCGCTGTTCTTCAGCCCCGGCTGCTTCAAAGGTGGCGTGGTGCATGATGGCGAAGACAGCTACCGGTTGGAACTTCGCAGCGAGAAGAAGAAGAACCTGCATAGCGGTGCCAACTACTATCGTGGTGAAGTGACCAACTGTGACTACAACGTTCGTGATCACAAAGACCGCAAACGCAGAGTGGTCGTATCCCTGGCCGAAATAGGTGACACCACAGTCGCAGTTCAAGTGCGTGCAAAAATTCCGGTGTTACCCGACGCGGTGTTCAAACTGCGAGTGCCTGCCAATAGGCCGCCCACTGTGGCCGCAGCTCCCAGACTGGCAATGGTGAGTCACTAGCGCCTAAGTCTCTAAGGCGAGGTTTTGCGCACCAAATTCGAGTAGCCGCTTTCATTGCCGAGCTCGTCGTACGCCGTCATAACGAAGTCGTATTCGCCGGAAGGTTTGGCCAAGGCCACACTGGTTTCGGCTGCCGAGGGTATATCGGCTTCGAGAAGGTACTCTGGTCCTTCGACTGAGTAGACCCGGAAACCACCAAGATCCGTCAAAGCGGTACCGTCCACGTTTTCGGTCGGCGGTTGCCAGGATATATCGAGGTTTCGCACGGCTACGCTGACCATATTCGATACCGTCGAGGTGGCATTGCTGCAATTCAGTATGAATGTCGAATAGATGTTCAATGATATCTGTTGCGTGCCCGAAGCGGGCCGCGACCCAGACCAATCGCCGCTGGCCTCACACGTTTCGGCGTGGCTGGATTCCCAGTTCAGGGTGACGGTACCGCCATCATCCACTTCGGTCTGATCTGCAGACAGTCGGAGCTCTGGTGCAGGCACGGGCTCGGGCTCGGGGGGAACTGGTTCCGGCGTGGGTTCCGGCGCCGGTTCAGGTGCCGGTTCAGGCTCAGGAATTGGCTCGGGTTCAGGTGCCGGTTTGGGTTCTGGAATTGGCGCTGGTTCAGGTTCCGGCTTAGGTTGCTCAACGACAACGGCGATGCTCTTTCGTTCGCTGTTGTTCTTGGTTTTGCAGGTCAGGGTGAAGGTGCTGGAATTCTGTATTGGCGAAGTTGTGTACGTCCCGCTCGTCGACTTCTTGCCACTCCAGTTTCCCGATGCGCTACACCAGCGCGTGCCAGTAGCAGCCCAGCTCAAATTGACAGTCTCTCCGGGTGCGACTGTCGTGCGATCGGCATTGAACGATAAAAAGATCGTGCGCGTTTCGTCTGCGAACTGACTCGATTGTTTGAAGTTGCCGCCGTAGCTACGGGCAGCGTGTGACGTTGTGCAGATGCAGATCAACAACGCAGCGATAAAAACGCGTGCATAAAACATGTATGAGTGCCTGAAATCTTCCCTGGCCGAGAAGTTACGAAAGTGAGCACCCGCTGGTCTGTGATTGGACTCTCAAGTAAGTGTGGGATATTGGGGACGATGTAAATTTGTGACCTGTTTCAATGAGAAACTGAAGAAACTATGAAGAAAACCGTTTTTCTGGTGTAGTCAGTCCACTGCAAAACGCTTAATCTTTCGGAGTCACCATGACTAGACATCCAACGCCAGGAACCCCCCGCGGCTGTGAGCGGATCGCCTATGTAGTGGGCTTCCAGGAAAACGCAACCTACAGCGACGTGTACGGCGGCGGAGGCGCATCGGTAGGGCTCGACTGCCATCTGATCAAGCCTACCGATAGTGCGTCGGATACTCTCATTGTGTTCATGCATCCGGTTGGCGGTGGGATGTATCTGCCGATGGTGAGAGAACTCGCTCGGGCCGGCCATCACGTGCTGTGGGCCAACTCGCGATACCGCGGCGCGGACTACGCACTGATCATGGAGAAGGTCGCTTGTGATCTGGGAGAGGCCATCTGCGACGCACGCGACCGTCTGGGTTATACCAACATCGTACTTGCCGGCTGGTCAGGCGGCGGTTCCCTCGCCATGTGGTATCAGGCACTGGCGGAGGCGGGCGAGGGCATAGCCGACACGGCAGCGGGTGATCCCTATCAGGTTGACGCCCAGCGCATGCCGCGCGCAAATGCGGTACTCATGCTGGCGGCACACGTCAGCCGCCACCAGATCTTTACCGAGTGGATAGATCCATCCATTACCGACGAGACGCGTCCCGACGTGCGCGATCCGATCATGAACCTTTACGAGCCATCGAATCCGAACCAACCGCCTTACTCAGCGGACTACCTGACGGTGTTCGCAGAGGCGCAGATTGCACGTAATCGTCGCATAACGGCCTGGGTGAGGGAAAAATTGGATGCGATCCGCGCATCTGACAACCCCTGGGGCGAATACGCCTTTACCGTGCACGGAACCATGGCGGATCCGCGATGGCTGGATCCAAGTATTGAACCCAGTGATCGAGCGCCGCGCACCTGTTATCTCGGAGACCCGCGAATCGTGAACGATGGCCCGGTGGGTTTAGCGAGATTTTGCTCGCTGCGAAGTTGGCTCAGCCAATGGAGCATCGACGATGCGCGCTGCGATGCCGTGGCTGCTGGCAGCAAGGTCAGTGTGCCTGTGCTCGTCATCGGTAACACTGCTGACGACGCCTGTACACCCAGTCACACAACGCGACTTTTTGAGTCCGTTAGACACGACAACAAGCGCCTGCACATGGTCAAGGGGGCGACCCACTATTACTCTGGACCCGGTGGGAAGGCGCACCTGGCCGAGGCCAGTGGAGTCATCGGAGAGTTTCTGAGTTGATTCGCTCTCGCCTCACGACTTCCAAGCGACGCACCACCTCGTCGTGACCGGCTCGTGTCATCTTGCACTGTAAGATGAATAGGACATTGAATACCGCAAATCCTGCGACGATTGGCCCGTAAAGAAAGCCCAGCGAGGCCAATGTTTCCACTGGAATATCCGCGGCACTCTGGATGTGCGCCCCCCTTGGCCAGTTGATCACGTCCAGGCCAACGCCGGCAATGAACGAACCGATGCCTGATGTGGTCTTGGTGGCGAACGACGCTGCGGCAAAGAAAATGCCTTCCTGCCGCTTACCGGTGCTGAGTTCATGCTCGTCTGCAATGTCTGCCAGCATGGAATTAAAACTGACCAACGACTGCGCCGCGGCGAACCCCTGAAACAGCTTCAGCGCCGTCAAAGTCAACACGAGCGCATCGGTTCCATTTTCCGGAAACAAACCTTCGAATCGAAGCAGGATGGGGACGAACTGCACGAGCGACCAGCCGATACCACCAATGATCACGCCATTACGTTTGCTTATGAACTTATGAGTGGTCGGGCAGACGACTGAACCGATGATGATGCCCACCGGAAACACGAGCAGCACGTAGAGTTTTTCCTGGGAATCCAACTCCCAGAAATACTCATACAGGTAGAGGTTCAGCGCGCCATCGATACCCACCATGACAAATATGACCAGGGCGCCGGCAAACAACCATGCAAAGGAACGATTGTTCAGGGCGCCCCAGATCTCCTTCAGCATACGCGTGACGATGCCAACTACGGACAGCTTGAGGTGCTCGCCCAATGGTTGTGGCAAGTGGGGGATGCGGTGATGGGTTCCCCAGCCTGACCAGACGATGGTGATTAGCATGAGCACGGACAGGCTGATCGCGTAGGGCTCATAGGCCGCGATATTGAATTGACCGTTGGGGAACGCCTCGGTGTCTCTAAAAAACCAGGCGAAACCCAGGCCGTAAGAGGCGAAGAAACCCACGAAACTGAATACGTAGCGGATCGACACGATTTGTGAGCGCTCCTGGTAGTCGGTGGAGAGTTCTGCCCCGAGTGCAATGTGCGGGACGTGATAAAGGGTCATCGCGCCGCGGGTAAGCAGCACCGTGGCAGTCAACCAGCTGAAAAGCCCCCATTCGGTCATCCCCTCAGGAGGTGTAAAGAGCAGGTAGAAAGCGAATGCCAGTGGTGCCGCAGACGCGTACATGAAGGGGTGACGGCGCCCGAAGCGGCTGCGCCAATTGTCCGAAATGGAGCCTGCCAGTGGGTCCGTCAAGGCGTCGAAGACCAGGGCGATGGCCAGCGCCAGCCCTGCAAGAGTTCCTGGCAACCCGAGTACCTGATTGTAGTAGAACAGAACAAACGTACCCAGGGCGGAGTTCTTCAAGCCTTCTGCCATTTGGCCGATGCCATAGGCAAGCTTCGTATTGCGGGTAAGTTGTGGCGTCACTAGTGAGCCGAGCGGCGCGAGTTATTGTCGTGTCATGAAAACAAGGACGTGGGCGCGATTCGGGTACCCACAAGGTTCATTTTGCCGCAGCGCGCAAATCGTTATTGGTTGTGTGGTCCCCGGAAAGCCAGCGCTCTAGTTCCTCGGCGGCTCGGTTGCGAATGAAGTCAGCGTGTTCCAACGCGTCGGTTGTGTCGTAGGTCACCTCAACCCTGTGGCCGTCTGGGTCGACTAGATACAGCGAAACACAATAGCCGTGATTGGTGGTGTAGTTCTCGATCCCGGCCGCGTCGGCCCTGTTGCGAATATCATCCTGCGTTGCCTTCGTTACCGCGAGTGCAAGATGATGAAATGGGGAAAGATCCGTTGGTCGCTTCACGGAGTTGTACATTTCTTCGTCGGCAAACTGAAACAACGCCACGGCAGAGTCGTCATCAAGGCTGAAGAAGGCGTGGCAGAAGTCCCCTAGTCGTTCGTTCGACTCGCACCACGTCGCTGTCAACGGCAGGCCCATGATGTTTTCGTAGAATTTTTTTGAGGCTGCGAGATCCTTTACCACAACGGCGCTGTGATGGAGCCTTGAAGGGATGTCTGACACGGGCCTCTCCTTGACAGTTTTTGAACTGAATCGGTCGCAGCATACCTGTGGTGGTCGATAGATTCGAGGTTGTTACCCTCAAGTTGGTGTTGGCGCCTCACGCCGTCTATCTCGCGCAGTTGCGGCGGGAGGTCGGTACGCCGGCCTGGTTGCTCGAACAAACATGCACCTGCTCGACATTGAAGTTGCTTCTGCGGCCTGACCGGGTAGGGTTGTGAAGAGGAACAGATGACGCGAGGTAAACCTCGTCGCGAAATTTATCTGACAAGGAACACGACACATGATCAAGCATCTTCACAAGGTTCTGGTGGGCTTGGCCGTTCTTCCGGCGTTCGCCTCTGCAGCAATCGAAGTACCGTCAGGGCACTACGTGTTGGAACCGACTCACGCTTACATCACTTTCAGCTATTCACACCTGGGTTTCTCGACGCCCCATGTCGCGTTTACGAGTTTCGACGTCGACCTGCAATTCGATGCGGAGAAACCCGGTTCGAGCTCATTGAGCGTTTCGATCGACCCGAACAGCGTCGAAAGCCGCGTTGAGGAATTCAATGAGCATCTGGTCGGCGAGCGCTTCTTCGACACCACCAATCATCCGGATATCACATTCACGTCCACCGGTGTCGAGTTCGATGGAGAAACTAAGGCGAAGGTCACCGGCGACCTGACGATCAAGGGACAGACCCACCCGGTAACACTCGATGCCACACTCAATAAAGCCGGAAACCACCCGATGTTGAAAAAACCCATGATGGGTTTCAACGCCGAGGCGACCGTACCGCGCTCCCAATGGGGCCTAGGTTATGCCGTGCCGATGGTCGGCGACGAAGTGAATCTGTTTATTACCGTCGAGCTGATGCCCGCCGGCGAATAGAATGAACGACATCGCGACTCCGGGCTATACGAATCCGGCGCGATATCTGCATTGGGCGATCGCGGGGATGATCGTCCTCCAGTTTGCGCTTTCGTCACTCGCTGAGCAGGCCGGGGATGCCGGTGAGACGCTGCGGCAGCTCGCATTACTCGCGAACCACAAGTCCGTCGGAATGACCGTCTTGATGGTGGCGGTCGTACGCGTCGTGTGGCGGCTGACGCATCCTCCGCCGAATCACGCGTTGACCATGCCTGCGTGGCAGCGGTACGGCGCGTCCGCCGCACACCTCGGGCTCTACGTGCTGCTATTCGCGATGCCCGTTACGGGTTGGTTGATGTCGTCAGCCTCGGCCTACTCGGTCAGTTGGTTCAACCTGTTCGCAATTCCCGATCTCGTCGATGCAGACACCGCGCTGAAAGAATTGCTCGAGACAGTACATGAAACCCTGGCCTATTCGCTCGCGGCCATAGCAAGTTTGCACATCGGCGCTGCATTGTGGCATCACTTCAAAGACAAAGACGACGTGCTGCGACGTATGAGTAGCGTAGGAAGCGTCATGGTGGGCGTTGTCGTAGTAGTGGTTGGCCTGAGTGCGCTAGCTCTGTTTGGGTCGGGTGGGCAGGGTGCGGCATCCGCGGTTGTTGACGCACCGGTTACAAGCGAGGCGGCGGTCAAAGTCTCAGGCCTGCCCCAGTGGCAGATTGATTACAGCAAAAGCTACATCCGTTTCAGTGCTGAGCAAGCGGGCGCTGAATTTGAAGGCAGTTTCGCCGGTTGGAGAGGCGCTATTCAATTCGATCCGAAGGATCTTCCGGCAAGCGTCGCGGATGTGGAGATCGACCTGACATCTGTCACGACGGGAGATAGGGACCGTGACGCAACGTTGAGCCAAGCTGAGTGGTTCGGTGGCGGCGTCGCACGGTTTACCGCCTCGGGATTCGAAGCGACAGGCGCAGATGACTTTCGAACGGTTGAAGCGATCCTCAGTTTCGGGGCTGGGGCACAGCCTGTCGAGTTTGTGTTTTCGGTGATCAGCGAAGGGTCCAACCGCGTCCTCGATGGAAAAGCACACCTTGACCGGATCGCGCTTGGGGTCGGGACAGGTGAGTGGACGGACACGACATGGGTGGGGCAGTTCGTCGAGGTTGAAGTGAAGGTGACGGCCGCCCGATAGTTCGCTACGGCGGAGTGAGCCGAGGATGTGGGCAGGGCTTGAGCACATAGTAGTGAATGGTCGACGTCGATTCGTTATCATGCGCGCGCAGATGCGGTGCGGTCTGGTCCGACTTCTACGAATTCGGCGCGCACATTGACCCGGGGTTCCCCAGTCAAGTGCTTCAGGTCGCTGGAGCCAGCATTCTGGTAGAGTTCGAGACATCGGGGCGTAGCGCAGTCTGGTAGCGCACTTGACTGGGGGTCAAGTGGTCGCAGGTTCAAATCCTGCCGTCCCGACCAA
>Ga0315336_1001731_pt1 | contig 38839 bp, 22 predicted proteins | sample ASW5metaG_FD_204512 | JGI IMG/M metagenome (GOLD analysis project Ga0315336, IMG submission 204512) | Ammonia-oxidizing marine archaeal communities from Monterey Bay, California, United States - ASW #5 | ecosystem: Environmental > Aquatic > Marine > Intertidal zone | place: USA: California... | reverse complement strand
AGTCTGGGCGATAGGAAACTCAGACCGCAGCACAAAAAGCTGATTCTGCCTCAATGACCGTCGGACACGGTCGCGCACGGCTCGGTCGTCCCCCCGGCGGCGGATGGCGTCCGCCGCTTTTCGCAGACGCCGCTGACGCAGCGTGGGCCGCGATCATTCCGCAGGTTTGGGCGCCGCAGCGGAAACCCGCGTTTCCACGACAAAGCGGCCCACGGCTGCGATCAGAAACACCATGTTCAGCAACACGGCTCCGACCACCCACTCCAAGCCGCCGGCACCGGTCGCGTAACTGTGGAGCCCGACTTCGCTGGGCTTGTTGGTCCCTTGCAGCCAACCGTGGACTTGCGGCAGCACAAAGTTGACTCCGTACCATGAGAAGATGATCGCCGTGAAACACAGGACACTGCCGACGTTGGTCCCCAGTGTGCCAAACCAACCGGCGAACCGGCCGTGCAACACGACCAGGTAGACCAGCAATGAAATCAGAGCCCAAACTTCCTTGGGATCCCAGTCCCAAAAACGTCCCCAGGACACGTCGGCCCACAAACCGCCCAGGATGGTCCCCGCGGCCAGCAACAGAACGGCCACCTGCATCACGCGATAGCTGAACGTCGCCAGCGTGGCGACTTCGCGTGGTGGCCGCATGCGGGCCGGACTCGAGTCGAGGTCATCCGGTCCCAGGCCACGGAATCCTTCCCGCAATGTCGACACCAGGCTGCTCGGTTTGAGCGAACCACCGGCCTTGCGCAAACGGGATACAACCGTATCACCAGCGTCGGCCAGCGCCAGGCGCTCGTTGTCAGATCGGTACTTTCCGACCAGGTAGTAGGCCAAAGCCAAATTGCCCAGTCCCCAGGCCAGCGCCCCCGCCCCGTAACTCGAGGAGATGGTCAACACATGAATCGTCAACCAGTAGTTGTTGCGCAGCACGGCCGCGATCGATCCGATCTCAGGATTGAGAATCTCGGGGCTCATGGTGCCGACGAAGTGTGCCAGCATCATGCCGAAACAGGCCACCATCATCGCCGGAATGCTGAAGAAGCGACGCCCCAGCAGCTTGGACCACATTTCATCAGACTGGGCACGCCGCCCTTCGGTCAACACGGTGCCCAGTCCCAGGGACAAGGCCAGCGCGATCCGCGGCAGGTACCAGGCGGACAACAAGACGGTGGTCATACCAACGATCCAGGTCGCCAGCTTGGTTATCGCCAGATCACTGAAACCCGCGCCGAGTGGTGGCAATGGAGTGATGATGGCGAATGTGGTGTCGCTGGAGGTCAGGAACCACATCAGGACACCGCCAAACACCAATCTCACGGCCGTCATGGCCAGCTTGATCGGCATGTAAGCACTGGACAACCAGCGCCCACGATCGTCGGGACGCAGCGGATCGGCTTCGATGCCCGCCAGAACACCGTTTGCGTTGCGTCGCAGCCGCAAGGGGAACCCGGTGAGTCTCCAGCTCCAGGACATGCCCGGTCCGATCACCGGTTGCAGTGCGAAGATCAAACCCAGCACGGCCACCACAAACGCGGCCCAGACGACGGTTTCATACATATTGGTGACCGGCGCCCGCTGCGTGATCACGATTCTGAGATAGAAGCCCCAGGCGGAATAGGCAATCGCTCCCGCGGAGATTCCCAGACCGGCCAGGTAGCAAATGCGTGATGCCCGCACAATGTGAGACAACAGGATCACCACGGCCGCCAGCAAAAAGAAAATCCAGGCCCGTTCAAAAGGTTTCACTTTGTTGTAAAACAATTCCGTGTCGGTCGATCCCACGGCCGGGTAGGCAGAAAATCCCGATTGGCGCTTGCTGATTTCGACTCCCGCAAACCGCTTCCAAACCTGATTGTTGAACTCCCCACGACGCACATCGTCGAGAATCGTCGGAGCGAACACGAATGCGTCGGGAACCGGCGGAGACATTTCCGAGCGCATTTTGTCGAGAGCTTCGCCAAGTTCGCGGATGTTCCGAACCAGGATCTGCATCGTCGACGCAAAGTCCTGGCTGTCTCCAGCCGCGTAGGCCTTGTAAGCCGCATCGAAGGCCGGTTTCACGGCCGTCATTCCGCTTTGGACCCGGGTCCGCATGCGAAAGGCCTGGGCCAATTGCGGTAGCATTTCGACTGGATAAGCCGACTTGGGCAATTGTCCACTCCGCACAAATCGCGCCTGCAACGCCGCGAGCTGGTCAAAGTCGCGGACGATGCCTTCCGCTTGCCCCACGACGGACGCGGCAATCGGAATCCGCGCCGCCTCGTCCACCGGCAATCGATTGAGCCGAGCGAATTCCGCCACGGCCAACTGGGGATTGAAGTGGATGTTGTCGTAGACTTCACTCAGCGTCAGAGACCGTGATACCTGCTGCTCGGGTTTGGCAAACCAGGCATGCACTTCGGATCGATCCATCTGTTTGGCCTGAGTCACCGCCTGGCGCGTCGTGTTCCGTTTGCGAACCTCGTCCAGCGTGAGTCCGCATTGCTTGGCAAACGCCTGCAGTGCCTGTTCCGCTCCGTCGTCTCCGAACAACAATTCGTAAGCAAAGGGAAGATCGACAACCGAATGTTCGCCGACCATCTCGTGAATGCCCGATTCCGACAAACGCCACAGGTCCTGCAGGACCAGATTGTCCAGCAATTCCATCGGACTCTCGGACATGATCGCGGCCACAGTGGGATCGATCTGGACTTCGCTGTTCCATTCCTCGATTCGTAACAACGACCCCAGGGAGACCCAGGGAGCAATCCGCTCGTCCGGGTTGGTCTGTTTGGTCAAGATGCGGGGATCCAGCGAGGGAACCATTTGGATCTGGCGGGCTTCGCTGGCGAACACGAACGTTTCCAGATGCGAAACCAGCTCCTGCAGCTTCTCGTTGATTTCCTGATCCTGGGCGGTTTCCCCGACCGGCGCATCATTGTCCTTGGTCTTCATTCGCTGAGTTTGGATCGCGCGGAACCTGCGGGTGAGTGCGGGTGAGTGAAAATCCCACTGACGGTTTTGAGTCCACTGTTCCCAGTCCATGACATCCGCGGCAGAGACGTACACACCCTTGGCGGCGATCTTGCCGCGGGAGCGTTCGTAGGACACCAGACAGCCAACCCGCTGACCGGGTGCGGATTTCCAATGCACGGAGATGCGGCGATTCTGAGCGTCATAACTCCACGATTCGGGAGCCACGGCCGAAATCTTGGACTCCACGATCCGTGTGACCGGCTGGCCGGCTTGTCCTGGTTCGCTGCGCAGCACAGCCGCTTCTTGACCGCCGATCATCAGGCGAACCCGCATCACGTCCACGTCAATCGGCTCGTGTTTCAATGCGGAAAACTCAAGTTCCGCTGCCGAACCGTCCAGAGTTTCCGTTGGCTCGTCCGGAACCTGTTCCAGATCCAGCAAGGTGCGCAGTGGCTGAAATTCACAGCGAACCACAGGACGCGTGGCCCAGTGGTTGGGATTTCCAATCCAGGCAAACAACAGTTCGGGTGGCTGATAAACCACCTGGCTGTCCGGATCAGTCCACTTGCGACCGGCCGTGACCAGCAGCACGACTTCCCGCGCATAGGTATCGATGGGTTTCACGCGACCGCCGTGCATCAAGGGCACCGCTTTCCAGCGTGACCAGTCGAAATCGCTGCGTGCAGCGGCCAATTCCCGTTCGCGCTCGACGTCTGCCGGCTTGCGTTCATCAGCAGATTGGACCGGCAGCGCAGTCCCCGCGTGCACGCAACCCAAACTGATGGCGATAACCGCCCAACGGACTATCTGATTCATCCGGTCGATCCTCAATTCGCCATCAAGCCGTGATCACAACACCGACATTGCAACGGGCCTGCTGACTCAGTTTGAACTCTAAACGACCACGTGTTGAGAGCGTTCGGCAACGGTCGTGTCGCTGGGGGCCTGGTCGGCCGTGGAAAACTCGGGTCCCTTAACACGTGTGAAGAAATAAGCCCGCATGTAAAACATCGTAAATATGCCGAATACGATCAAGGCCGACCCCAGGTACTTCACCGGGCGTCCGGGATCGTAATTCACTCGAAAAATCGATCCCAGCTCCGAACGTCCGAACTTCCCGGGCGCCAGGTAACTTTCTTGAAAGAACCGCAGGTTGCGTCCATTCCAATCGGGATAATCCAGAGGGGCATTCATGGTGATCACATGCGTTTTCAACGAGTCGGACTCGTCCACCAGGTCCTGGCGTTCACTGGCTGTGGCGCCATTGAGATCTTTGAGATGCCGAGCGGAAAGTTCGGCGGTTCGCTGACTCAGTTTCTGCCGCAACCGTTCCCGGTCGGTTCCCGTGCTGGCGGCAAACTCGCTGCGCAATTTTGGAATGTTATCCTCGGTGCGAACGTCGATCTGCACCAGATGGCTGGTGTAGTTTGACGGCATCTGTGTTCCGGGATCAACATCCAAATCGAAGTCGACCAGTTTCATTTTGAATCCGACCTGGGATTCTCGTACACGATATGCGGACGTCACGGTCTTGCCGCTTCCCATTTCAGTCGTGTGGGCCAGTTCATGACCGTGCATCGACCACGGCGGCGGTTGGGACTGCGCCAGCCAAAAGCGATCGCTGCGTGGCTGTTGGCGTTCCTGCCAGCTCAATCGAATCTTGACACGTTGCGACCCACTGCGATCATCCTTGTCGAACGGCAGTGGCAAAGGCGCCGACCAGGAGCGTGTTGTGCGTTGACGAACGGAAACCGTGGGCTGCGCGTTGGGGTCGAATTGCTGGACCGGCGATTGACGAACATTCTCCTGCGGATCGAGACCCTGATCCAGAGGCTGGTGACGCCGCAACAGCATGTTCCAGACACGCTGACCACCGCCGGTCGACCAGGTCGGCACCGATTCGCCGGGCTTGAGTTCCAGATTGTTGACGACGCGCGCGGTTTTCTGTTGCCAGACGCGACAGGCCAAATCGCCGGCCGGGCTTTCCAGAATGTCCACCCGGCCTTTCATTTCCGGATGATACAACTCCACTCGCAGACCATCCGGCAAGTCTTCCGGAGCAAAGAAGGGCGCGTCGGACAACCGCGTGATCTCGTGCGTCGCGCCGTCTTCCAGCGTCAGCTTCAATACAATTCGGGGGCCCATCACGATCAAACCGCGTTCGCGTCGCTCCAGCGTTTTCCAGGGATAGTTTTGCAGCACATCGGCGGTGGGTGGCATCACCTGTGAAGCTCGAAACGTGACCAATTCCAAGCGACAGCCACTGTCCAGTTCGAAGGACTTGCCGTCGGCCTGCAGCGCCTCCAGTCGGTTGACGCTGGTTTGAAACACTTCGCCATCCTGCCAGACCACAACAGCCCCCTGCCCCTGCACGGCGGTCTGCGGAATACACTCGCGGAATTGAGTCAGGGCTTCCGCCGCGCCCGCGCGCCACATCAGCACCTCGCCAATTCCGGCAAAATCCTGCCGGGCGAAACCGACGACGTAGTCACCGATCGACGTCTCGCTGTATTCGAGTTGAATGGGAAGCTCCGCTCCGACGCCCGGGTTTTCAAACATCAGATCGAGATATGGGAGTCGCCGCGTTTCGCTGCGAGAATAGTAGTCCAGAACTTCGATCTTGGTCGTGCCATCGTCCAGCAACACCTGTGGGGGGTGCTGCCATGGTCGACTCAGATCGTCACTTCCCACCCAGGACTTCAGCTTGCGGATGATGGGATAGGGCGCGAGGTCGTCCCAATTGAAGGGGCCAGGCTGAAAGGAAACTCTCAACGGGTCCGCGCGATCCGGTAGATTTTCGAACACCAGAAAGCCGTAGTCATCGTCGATGGCAAACTCACTGGCGTCGTCCATGAACACGAGCATCTGCGAATTCAAGCTGGAGCGAAAACTGATGGCGGAGCCCGTCAGCAGAGTCAGCAGACCAATGTGCGTGATCACGAAACCTGTCTGATGCCGTTTCCAGGGATATCGTATGGACGCCGCACAAAAGATATTGACCCCCAACATGGCCAAGAACAGCGCAAACCAGCGGGTGTGATACACATAAAACCGCACGCCGGGAGCCCCCAGATTGGACTCCACGAACGTGGCGACGCCCAGGACGATCGCCAGGCCCAGAATCAACACCACGGCCAGCTTGAGTGACGCCAGAAACTCGTACAGGGAGAGCACCCACCTGACGAGCAACGGCTGACTGGAATTGGACAATCGACGTCGAGCCATAGCGTATGTGCAATTGTACTCGCGGGACTTGAAGGAACGGAGGGACAATCAGGCAGGTCGTCAATCACGACATCGAAAAACGGAACCGAAACGATGAAACAGGCTGTGCGGCTTGGCGCAGCGGTGAATCCGGCAAACCGTAAGCATCGCATTCGTCGCTATCGATGGAAATCGTCGTTGTGCGGCAGACGGTGGGGCGATAATTCGATGACCGGCGCTTTCTTGCAGTGCTGTATTATAGTCGACGCGTCCGTCGAAAGTACATTCCCTCACCTGGCAATCGCTGATTTTGATCGGCTTCAATCGCCGGCAACCACGCAACCATCAATCGGCAGACCCGGATACGTCCTGTGGACACAATTGTTTGAGAACTCCATCCAAAAAATCCGCCAGTCTTTCGCTGGTCTGCACGGCCGTTTCCCTCAAACGCCACATGTCTTTGAAACTCCCGGGCCGTTTCCAGACCGCACCGATTGCGGCACCCACCCGCATCGAACCGGTGTTGCCCAGCACCGACAGGATTTCCGCTGGAAGATCGGCTGACAAATCATCGCTGATGGCGCGTACTGCCATAAACCGTGTGCCGCGTTCGCTACAAACCTGAGCCACCGCCAGGCTCTCCAAATCCACTGCCAGCGCCTGCCAGCGTTCGGCGAGTTGCTGCTTTTCCGCCACGGTCTGCACCAGGCTGTCCGCCGTCAGCAGACGTCCCGCGTGCACCCCCGGCTGGGCGGCCATTTTCACACCGATCTCCAGGGAATTCCCGTGCACGTCGCTGACCTCGGTCCCGACCACCACGTCACCAATTTTCGTGTGTGGCATCAGGCCTCCGCTGAACCCACACGACAGCACCCAGTCCGGCGTATGCGCCAGAATCAGTGACTCCGTGGCCCGCCGCGCCCGCGCAAATCCCACTCCACTCTCGACCACCGCCACTCGCACGCCATCGTAGCTGCCGCCACGGAACACGAACGGGCCGCCAACGTACTTGCGGACGCGTTCGCAACGAGCGAGAAACGGAGCCAGTTCGATGGGCAGCGCACAGACCACCGCCACGTCGGCGTGCGCCCGGTCGGTTTGAACATCATCCGGTGTCATAGCGATCTCGCGTCAGGGATGCCCCGCGTCAGGGGATCAGCCGCCCGCCCGTTCAAAGTCCGTCATCAGTTCGACCAGCCGCAGCACACCTTCCTGCGGAAACGCGTTGTACAGGCTGGCCCGCATACCGCCCACGCTACGATGGCCCTTGAGACCGCACAGTCCCGCCCGCTCGGCCTGTTCCAAGAACCGGGCATCGACGTCCGCATCCCCGGTGACAAACGTCACGTTCATCAACGAGCGGCTGTGCGTCTCGGCCGTCCCCCGAAACAAGGCGCTGCGATCGAGATATTCATACAACACGCCGGCCTTGTTTGCGTTGCGATCGGCCATCACAGACAAGCCCCCCAGTTCGGTAATCCAATCCAACACCAGACCCATCAGGTAAATCCCAAAGGTGGGTGGCGTATTGAACAACGAGTCGTTCGCGGCAAAGGTGCGGTATTGCAACATGGTGGGCAGATCGCGTTCGGCTTGTTCGACCAGATCCTTGCGGATCACGACCAGGGTCACGCCGCTGGGCCCCAGGTTCTTTTGGGCACCGGCGTAGACCAGTCCGTAGCGGCTGAAGTCCATCGGTCGCGAGAAGATATCGCTACTGGCATCACAAACCAGAAACGCCCCGTCGGGCCGTTCCGGTTCTGTTGTGAACTGCGTACCATAAATGGTGTTGTTCGAAGTGAAGTGCACATAGCGAGACGCAGGATCGCAGTCGCACGCGGCCGGAATGTGGTTGAAATCCTGGTCTTCGCTGCTGCAGGCCACCCGCGCGGTCCCGAAACGAGCGGCTTCCTTGAGCGCCTTTTTCGACCAGGAACCGGTGATCAGATAATCGGCCGTTTGATCCGGCTTCAGAAAGTTCATGGGAACCATGAAGAACTGCGAAGACGCGCCACCCTGCAAGAACAAGATGTCATAATCGTCGGGGATGCCGGCCAGACTGCGGCAGGCATCCTGGGTCCGCTGCAACACCGAAGTGAAAGCGGCTCCCCGATGAGAGTGCTCCAGCACACCGATTCCTGTCTGGTTCAACGACAGCAGGTGTTCGCGAGCGTGTTCAAGTACGGGAACCGGAAGTACCGCCGGGCCTGCCGAAAAGTTGAAAACGCGGTGTGCCATCCAGATCACTCCTCAATTCACAGGCCGTAACCCATTCTGGCAGCCCCGGGATGCCGCGGACCACGGGACCGATATCCGCTCACACCCCGACCATCATTCACGATCACCGCTCCGTGGCCCGTGGGGCAGACCACTCCACTTGCTGAGATGGATGGATACGCACACCACCACTGTCCCAGCAGAGGATCACCGCCGGGGTTGGAAGGGCGGGCCAACCCCACAGCCGGGATCACTTGCACGCTATAACCCGTTTAGTGCATCAGCGTCAACACTCGCAGCCACACAGCGTCCGTTCCGATGTCCCGCATGGCCACGCCATCGCTGACTCGAAGTGTCAAGCACTCGGTCCGGCGGCCAACAACCAACGTGGATTGTCCGGAGCCAGAGGCCGACGGAATGCCGTTGCCTTGAGTTGACCATCGTCGACGATATGATGCAGACTTGGTCAAGATATTCTCTGGGAAGCCGTGGATGGGAAGCCATGGAACGGCGCACCGCCGCAGGAGTGACCGTCGAGACGATGGCAGCTGACTTCGAATCCCCAGTTCCCGACAATCGGCCACGAGCTGCCTCGTTCCAGGCTCCACAGGGAGACCTGGCCGTGCTGGCGGGATCGGGCAATCCTCAGTTCGCACAGGGAGTTGCCCAGGCCCTCGAAACGCGACTGATACCGTGCCAGGCGCGCAAATTCAGTGACGGAAATGTGTTTGTCCGCATCAACGAAAACGTCCGCGGGCGGGACACCTTCATCATTCAGGGCGTCCATCATCCGGTCAACGACAACTTCATGGAACTGCTGTTCTGGGTCGACGCGCTGAAACGGGCCAGCGCCCAGCAAATCACAGCCGTCATTCCTTTTTTCAGCTATTCCAAAGGGGACAAGAAAGACGAACCGCGCGTATCGATCCGCGCCCGTGTTTGCGCCGATGCGCTCGAAGCCGCCGGTGCCGACCGCATCCTGACGATGGACCTGCACAGTCCGCAGATCCAGGGGTTCTTCAGCGTTCCCGTCGATCATCTGTACGGTCGCAACAGTTTGTGCCAGCGCGTGCAAGACCAACAGATCCCCGACCTGGTCGTCTGCAGTCCCGACGCCGGGTTCGCCAAGGCGGCTTCGATGTACGCGCGCATTCTCGGCGTTCCACTCGCCGTAGGCCACAAACAGCGAACCGACCACAGTGAGACCGCCGAAGTGCTGCAGGTCATCGGCGACGTCGACGGAGCCAACGTGGTTTTGGTGGACGACTTTATCATCACCGGCGGTTCTCTGGTCGCCACGGCCAACACCTTGAAACAACGGGGAGCCCGTTCGGTGTTTGCCGCAGTGACTCACGGAGTGTTTTCCACAGGATCGATAGCTCGCCTGGAAGAAAGTTGCATCGAACGTATTTTTGTAACCGACACAATCGAGCAACCAATCGAAGCCGTTTCGGAGCGTTTTGAAGTCGTACCGGTCGCGGGGTTGTTCGCCAGCGCGATCCGTTCGATTCACGAACGCACCAGCGTCAGCATGCTGTTTCCGGAAGACAGACCCTTGAGCTGACCGGACCGTGTCGCCCTAGCCAACCCCGCAACCACATGACGACCAAACCCGCCAAACAAACCAAACTCACTCCGATGATGGAGCGTTACCGCGAGGTCAAGCGTCAGCACCCCGGTTCGATGCTGCTATTCCGCATGGGGGACTTCTACGAGTTGTTTTACGAAGACGCGGAATTGGCCGCAAAAATCCTGGGGCTGACACTCACCAGCCGTGACAAAGGATCGCCCAATCCGGTGCCGATGGCCGGTTTTCCGTACCACGCGCTGGACAACTACCTGCAAAAACTGATCGACTCGGGGCAGCGCGCCGCGATTTGTGATCAGGTTGAAGATCCGCGGAAGGCCAAGGGGCTGGTCCGCCGTGAAGTGACCCGCGTGGTCACCCCCGGCACATTGACCGACGACCAGTTGCTGGACCCCCGCGAGCACAATTTCCTGGCCTGCGTGTTCACCACGGGTCCGCGTATCGGCCTGGCCTGGCTGGAGCTGTCAACCGGCCGGTTTCAGATGTCCAATCTCACGCCGGAGGCGCTGGCCGACGAACTGGCTCGCTTGCAGCCCGCGGAATGCCTGGTGCCGGAGTCGGACGCACTGGCAGCCGAATTGCAGCCGCAGCATACCGATCGTCCCGTGTTGATCACGCGGCGACCGGATTGGTGTTTCGCGCAACAACACTGTCTCGAACTGTTGTTGGCACATTTTGGGACACACAGTCTGGAGGGATTCGGCGTCCAGGATGCGTCGGCCGGCACCACGGCCGCCGGCGCCTTGCTCGACTATGTACAGGAAACGCAAAAGAGTGCTTTGAGCCACATCGCCCGGTTGGAGCCGCACAGGCGGGGAGAAAATCTGATCATCGACGAGGCCACGCGGCGCAGCCTGGAACTGTCACGAACGATCCGTGAGGGTTCGCGCGCCGGGAGCCTGCTGGACGTCATGGATCAGACCGTGTCATCGATGGGAGCCCGGCTGTTCGCGGATTGGTTGTCAAATCCGTTGACCGACGAGCGCGCCATCAACACGCGGCTGGATGCGGTCGAAGAATTCACATCACAACCCGTGCTCCGCACCGAAGTCCGTAATCAACTTGATCAGACCTACGATTTGCAACGGTTGACGGCGCGCGTCGCCACCGGCCGCGCCAGTCCCCGCGACCTGGGCTGTTTGTCTCGGACACTGGCTTTGCTGCCGGATCTGAAACTGCTGTTGTCGCAAGCCAAGTCGTCGTTGATTCAACAACTGGAACAGCAACTCGATCTCTGCCCCGACGTGCTCTCGGACATCGACGCGGCGGTGGTCGACGAACCACCGTTGCTGACCACTGATGGCGGCATGATCCGCGACGGCTATCATGCCGAACTCGATCAGCAGCGCGCATTGGCCCGAGGTGGCAAGGAATGGATCGTGGCCTACCAGGCGCGAGAAATTGAGCGGAGCGGCATCTCCAATCTCAAGGTCGGATTCAACAAGGTCTTCGGCTACTACCTTGAAGTCACTGCCGCCAACAAAGACAAGGTCCCCCAGGACTATATTCGCAAACAGACGTTGAAGAACCAGGAGAGGTTTGTCACTCCCGAACTGAAAGAACACGAAGACGAAGTTCTGCAATCCGAGGAGCGTGCGTTCGAACTGGAACGGCAGTTGTTCGAAGCCTTGCGGAACCGTGTGGCTGACAACGCGGCACGTCTGCAGGCCACCGCCGAAGTGTTGGCCAACACCGACGTTCTCACGAGTTTATCGATCCTGGCCACGCAGCACGGGTTTTGCCGCCCGGAAATGACAAACGAGCCGATGTTTGACGTGCGCGAAGGCCGACACCCCGTGCTGGATCACCTGCAACCCAGCGGCGAGTTTGTACCCAATGATCTGCGGATGGGTGGTGGCCAGGGCCGCGTCCAACTGATCACCGGCCCCAACATGGCCGGAAAGAGCACCTACATCCGGCAGGCCGCATTGATCAGTATCATGGCCCAAATGGGCTCGTTTGTGCCGGCCAGTGAAGCGCGGATCGGCATCGCCGACCGCGTTTTTGCCCGCGTTGGCGCCAGCGACGAACTGGGCAAAGGTCAGAGCACGTTCATGGTCGAGATGATCGAGACGGCGCGGATTCTCAACACAGCCACCCGCGACAGCCTCGTGATCCTGGATGAAATCGGCCGGGGCACCAGTACCTACGATGGCATCTCGCTGGCCTGGGCCGTGACCGAACACCTGCACGACCGCGTGGGCTGCCGCACCCTGTTTGCCACGCATTACCACGAGTTGACTGAACTCACACAGACCCTCGCTGAAGCCCGCAATTGGAACGTGGCGGTCCGTGAAAACCAGGACGACGTCATCTTCCTGCACAAGATCGTGCCCGGCACCGCCGACAAGAGTTACGGCATCCACGTGGCTCGACTTGCCGGAGTCCCCGCGGACGTCGTGACGCGGGCACGCGTGATCCTGGCAGCATTGGAAGACGACCATCTGGACGATGCGGGTCGTCCCACGATTCCCCGCCGCGATACCGGCGCTCAGCCACGCCAATTGTCCCTGTTCGGATCGGAAACGCACCCGCTGCTGGACGACATCCGTCAAATGGACCTCGACCAGATGACACCTCTGAGTGCTCTGGCGGAACTCCACCGCTTACGCGATCAACTGAGCTCGAGCGAAAGCTGACGCAGGCCGGACGCCCCCTGCAGCACGTGCCTCGTCTTGTCCTCAGTCTGCTGGGAGCCTCCGCGACGATCAGGGGCTGTGGGCATAACGTTCATCCCGCGGTCCCGAATCGGTCAGGTGCAATCCGACCATTGTCAGACAGCCCAATGCCGACAGAGCGGCACACACAAAAAACACCAAAGGCCCCAGGCCACAGCCCTCAAATTCCAGTCGATCGATCCGTTGCGTGCCGACAAAAAGAAACAACGCCAATGGTGGACCGATCAGTCCCCGCAGACCCGTCAGGCAGACATGAATGCCGTTGTACAACGCGACCTGCTCACTCCGCGCGAAATACAGGCTGCCGGTCAGCCAGTTGATGGCACCGCCTCCATTACTGAATGCGTGCAGCGTTGCCCCGATCACAAACGGCCAGAACTCGGACCGCAGCCCTCCCAGACCGTACAGCAAGAAGGCCCCCACTTGCATCGCATTGAACAGTCCCCGCCCAAACATTGGTGTGCGGGAATCCAAAAAGCGTCCCCACAGCGGTGAGGAGAGAATGACCAGCGCCGTGGGCAGCACGGCCACGACAAACGCCACGCCGGTGGCGCTGACCTCAACATCCTGATTCAGGATCTTGGGAACCAGATACAGACCCATGTGGTTGGCCAGTCCGGCCGCAGCAAAACCCAGTTGATAGCCCAGAAATCTGCGGTCAGCGAAAAACGCTCGACTCCCGACAGCAAAGGCGCGGAGCGGCGAAATGGGATTTGGATTCAAGAACATCGAGCGGCGGCGCACGGGAATGCGTGAATAGAACCAGGCCGCAGCGCAGAGTTGGACAGCGATCAGACAGTACAACCAGGCGTACCGGTCGGGGTAATAAGCGAACCACCACCAACTGAGCAACGTGATCGTCAGGCCTGAAAACGCGGAAACGGCCTTGGTCCAACCGATGGCCATGCTGCGGTGGCTGGCCGGGTACAACACGCGAAACATGTTCATTTCAGCCACGCGCGGAAAAACCCGGACCACAAAACTGCCGCCGACCAGCAACGTGAACATCAACGGCCCCGATCCGGGTGCGAGCGTGAACAGCAGCAACACCGCCACCAGGATGTTGGGCACGATCACCAGCAACCGCATCGAGACCCGCTGGCCGGTATACGCCACCAGCGGACTGAGCAAATTGCTGCCGAAAAACATCATGGCCAGCAGCATCTGATACCACAGGTCGGCTGCCAGCAGACTCTCCAGCACGACCAGAGATATGGGGAACACCGTCAGGTAGCCCCCGGTTCCGATGTTGGACAGCGTCTCAAAATACAACGCCGGCCGCCGACGGGCGGGTAACCTGGCCAGGACCGAGCCGAACAAAGCGTTGAGCGGCATCAATTCTCGCCACGCAGTCGCTGGCCTAGGTCGGCCACCTGCGCACCGCAGGCATCGCGCGCCGCGGTCAGCCCCGCCGCCGTCACGCTGCCACTCCGGCAATAGTTGAGCACAATGTCCTCGGCTGCCATCAATTCGCGGCAGGCGCCTGCGATCTCCGACGCGATCTCGTGCGGAATCGTCGTGACACCATTCCGGTCACCGTGCAACAAGTCTCCCGGGTAGATCGTCAGCCCACCCACACTGACCGGAACTCCGACGGACAGGATGTGGCAATAGCCGTGCGCACACGTGGTCCCCGCCGTAAACACCGGAAACTGAATCGCCTCGACCTGGTCCAGATCGCGGCCGGTTCCCGACGTGATCAGACCCTGCGCACCAAAGGTCTTGTACGTGGTACACATCACTTCGCCAAAAGTGGCCGCGGCCGTCGGTTCGTCGAGGTCCTGAAACACCACGACCGGCGGTCCCGGCAGCCCGGCAAACGCTTCCACTTGTTGGCCCATTCCGGCATACACGTCACCGCCGGACGGGGGAGCCATGCTGCGGAACGTCGACGTCAAGGCATAGCCAACCATGGGAGGAAATTGCGGAAAGCAGCAGCCAATGCTGTGATCCATATACCCCGTATTACGGGGGCGGATATTCCACAGTTCAATCACGTTGCAAACCGTCGGAGTATCGTACTTCGCCAGTTCGGCCAGTGCTTCGGCCGACAGACCGCCTTGAGTCGCCATCGAAGAATCCCCATCTGAGTCGATTGTCCAATCCGCTTGCGTCGGTTCAGCCCAACCTGCGTCCTGTGTCACAGGATCGGAAAGACCGGGCCGCAGCGAATATATCGAAATCTTGTTCCCAGGCAAAGCAAGCCGCTGCGAAACAAAACAGGGCATGACCGATGCGCCTCGACAAATCCGGGGGCCGGAGTCGGTGTACCTGCTGACGGGCGCGAGGATGGTCAGCGCGCCATCCATCCGCGGGCAAGGATCGAACAACATGCCGGACAACGGTGGGTGGCAGCCCCCCGTCAGTCTACCCACTTCACCAGATACAACCGCTCACAGGCGGCCCTCAGCGGGAAGCGGAATTCAGATGTCTTATGCTCACGCCACAGGCGAACGAGCGACGATCAGACCAGCGGCGGGATGCGCGCATCGGCGCCTGGACTGGCCAGTCCGCTGCCATCCCACCACTGCGTCACAACAAAGGAGTGTCTCGTGACCGCACCACTTCGGCATGCCCGCGCTCGACTCAGCCTCGGCCTGGCCATCTGCCTCGTCGCCGGATGCGCCACCAAATCCGCGAACCGCCGAGCGGGGACCGGCCAGGCACCCTCGAATCTCTCGCAGGCCGTCGCCCAAAACGCCGAGCATACTGCGGGTGTCGTCGTGATTCGCAACGAGGCGACTTCGCATGTCGACGCTCGGCTTCCGGTGGGACTCACCTTTTCGCCGTTCGTCGCCAAAAAAGCCGCCACGTCGGATTTTGTTCAGGACCCGTTTTTGCAGCAGTTCTTGCCGTCGACCGTTGCCGAGGCCGGCCAACCACAGCCGGCCGGCAACCGAATTGCTGGCAAGCAACCAACGCCAGCGCCCGCCAAACTGCGTCGAGCCGACGTGCTACGGACCGCGTTGAAACGGGATCAACGCGAGCAACTTCGACCGGTCCGCACCCGTGACCAGGCATTGCAGGACGCCCGCAGTAAAATTCGCGCAGCGTCTCAAGCGCTGGCAGCGGGAGAATTCAACCGAGCGTATACAACGGCCATCGACGCGGAGCGTATTCTGGAAGAGTCGGCGATCGCATTGAGCCCCGACGAACAATCGCCGACGGACTTGATCCAGGAAATCCGGCGGCGGATGTCGGAACGCTCGGACCAGGACCTCTCCGGCGACACCGCCGTTCCGGGCCGGAATCCCGTTGAGCCATTGGCCATCGATCGAGAAACGGCCGACTGGCGGCGTCTACCGGTTCCCGAAGTCGAGTTGCTGATGCCACCCGCTGCCGCGCGGGCCGGCAGCGCTGGAGTGCCACATCGGACGACCGCTCCGCTGGAACAGTATTCCTCGGCCACGCGGCAACACGGTCCTCCATCGGCTTCCGTTGGTGCGACAAACGCGGGCGCTGTGCAGCGGCGTCCGGCAACGGCACCCTCGGTGGCCTCCGTACAGGCGGGTTTCACCGCAGCCGACAATGCGCATTCCGGACTGTCGAATGCCTCGGGAGTTGCCACGCGGCCGCAGATCTCGCACAAGAGCCCCGCGCCTGGCATATCCGTGGACTTCGAAGACCGTCGTGACGCAGGCCAGCACGAACCAGTCCGATCGCGGATTCCGAAATGGGATGCGGTGGCCCGCGACCCGCAGAGCGACGACCCGCAGAGCGGCGACCCACAGAGCGGCGACCCACAGACCGACGCCTCTGGCCAAATCGCACCAGTCCCGATTGTTCTACCGAGCGTCAGATTCGCACCGATCGCACGCCGGAACGGTCGTCCGCCACTCAGCGCACAACTGGGTGTTGGTTTCTTGGGCATTCTGCTGGCCTGCAGCGGTCTGATGCGGCTCGTGTTCCGACGTACAGCATGCTGAGCGGTTGACGCGTCACACGGCACACACACGCCGCGCCCCGTGCAGCCCCTTGGGGGCGGTTCCCACCTGCGGGGCCGCCAAGACGACGCCCGTGCCCGCAGCAGCCTGCAGACCACGCGGGCTTGTCATCGGTGGGCCCCGACGACAGGGGTTCCTCTGAATTCCCGTGATGTCTCCGTCGCGTGCCTGTGTGTGAGGTATGTTGGAGCAAGCAAGATTGCATCTCAGTTGGAGCCGCAGATGACACCCGAATTCTGGCAACGCCCCACCCTGGACGACCTCAAACAAATTCTGGCCAGTGTCAGTCGAGACGATGTGGATAATTTGCGCGGTGCCGAGCGGCTGGACCTATCCGTACCGGCGGAAGTTACGACCACGCGCGGCAACACGGTCTCTGCCATGACACGCGAAATCAGCCGTACGGGCATCGGTCTGTTGCACAAAGGAATCGTCTCGCCAGGCGAAGTGACGATCAAACTGGCCAGTGAAACGCGCGAGTTTGAATACCGCGTGGCCCTGGAATGGTGCCATCCCTGCAGCAATGGGATGTTCATGAGCGGCGGACGGTTCCTGGGCAAATCGGAACCATCGTTATAGGCCGCGCGACCTTGATGTGCGGAACCATCCGAACGCACGATACGACCGCGCCACTCAGGCCCCGCAGCGCTCCGACAAACACCGATCGCGGTTGGCCGGCCGCCAGTGGGCTACTGGACTCGCGAACACTTTTGCGGAGCAATTTACCGCAATCGCCCTGCTTGACGCACCAGTTGTAGCAATCGTGCCAGCGATCGGCTCAGCGGCGGTTAACCCCGCCTGCGACGACTCGATTCCCCTCAGGTCAATCGATCGGTTGGATCGATAGCTAGGGATACCGCTGGCCGTCCATGCCACCACTGTGGCACTTCCAACGGAATCACGGACGGACGACGCCAATCACATCCACGACGCGGGCCAACTCCATACCGCAACATCTACCGCATCTAATCACATCTTGAGTCGACAACTTGGACCAGAAATCGCTTCGAATTGGAAGTGATTTCACGATGGTCTGGCGACCAAATCTCATCGCCGGAAAACACAATGGTTTCGCGTTTTTACGAAAACTACAGCAAGCATCTGCTGTGTCTGACAGTGCTGACGTTTCCACTGTTCACGCTCCTGGCGGAATCTCTGGAATCGAACAACTCCGTTGAATCCTGGCTTTCGGAAGAAGCCCAGGTCCGTGTGGACTACGGGCACTTCAAGTCTGTGTTCGGGGCAGAGGAGATTGTCTTTATCGCACTCAGCGGGATCGCCGAGTCGGATCCGCAGGTACAAGCACTGGCGCGACGCATCGAAAAACTGTCCACGGTGCATCAATGCTGGTCGCCGCAGCGACTACACGATGTGATGCAGCGACTAGATGTTCCGGAAGCCGAGATCCGGCAACGATTCAAACGCCTGGTCATTTCGGACGATGGCCGCATGGTGGGCTTGATCGCGCTGATGAGCGAACGAGGCCTGGCCAACCGCTCGACGACGGTCGACGACATCCGGGAGCAGGTGGCCTATTGTCAGCTGACCGACGACCAGGTTCGCATGGCCGGTGCTCCGATCGTCGTCAAAGAACTCAATCGGCTGGGCAACCGTCAAAACACCAAGCTGTACTTCATCGCCTCTTTGCTGATCAGTGTCGGTCTGTTGTATTACAAAATTCGGCAATGGAACGTCACGTTGTGCATCGTGGGTTTGATCGTGTGGGCGATCAACCTGACACTGGCCACAGTGAACGTGGCTGGCGGGGAAATGAACTTCATCTTGAGTGCGCTTCCGGTGATGGTGATGGTCTTCACAATGGCGATCGCCATCCACCTGCTGCACTACCTGCGTTCCGTGTCCGCCAGCCGTGATCCTCTAGGCACGGCCGTTGGCCTGGCCTGGAAACCCTGCCTGCTGGCCACGTTGACCACGGGTATCGGCTTATTGTCCCTGAGTGTCAGTGATATCGGGCCTGTACGACAATTTGGATACGCGGCGGCCTGGGGCGCCGTGGTCGCATTGATCACCGGACTCGGCCTGACCCCCGCAGTGCTGTCTGTTTTTCCCATCCAGTCCGATGCCGTGAAGTCAAACGGCTCGCTGGGTTTTCAGATACCGCAACGCATATTGGAGCACAGTGGCCGGGTGGCTCTGGTGACTTGCACGCTGATGATCCTCACCGGCAGCGGGCTGTTGTTCATAAGATCGCGCATCGACCCCCTCGATTTTCTGCCACGTGACAGCAAGATTCTCCTGGACGCCAAGGACATCGAACGCCAGTTCGCCAACACCAGTTCGATCGAAGCAGTCGTCGATTTCGGGAACAGTCGCGAACCGTTCCTGAACAAACTGGAAAAAGTGCGCGCGATCGAAGGTCGCATCGCTGCCCACCCGGCTGTGCAGCGAACGATGTCACTGGCCACGTTTTTTCCAACAGAATTTCCGGAATCGCCGTTGGAAGTGGCCGGGCTGCTCAGTGCTGCCAAGTCCCGCGAACATGACAGCGGCTACATCGCAGGCCAGGAACGACTCTGGCGGATCTCGGCCCGCATCGTATCCACTTCGCGATACCCTCGAGATCGAGCACTGCAAGAACTGCAGGAGTTGACCACCGGTGAACCGATCACATTCACAGGCATCGCGCCTTTGCTCCAACAGTCACAAGCAGAAATCTTCAAGGGGTTCTGGGAGAGTTTCGCGACAGCCTTTCTCGTGATTCTGGTGATCATGATCCTGTCGCTGCGTTCCATGCGGATCGGACTCATCGCCATGGTCCCCAATCTGACACCGATCTGTCTGGTATTCGGCATGCTCGGTTGGTGCGATATTCCCGTGGACATCGGCATGATGATGACGGCCAGTATCGCATTGGGTATCGCGGTGGACGGTACGTTTCATTTTCTGGTTCGCTACCGCGAACAATATCAACGCAATCCCGATTCCCGATCCGCGGCCCAATCAGCTCTGTTGGCGGTCGGCAATCCGGTGTGCACAGCGGCACTGATTGCGGCCACGGGTATGCTGGCCCTGACCCTGAGCGATTTTTACCCCACTGTCCGTTTCGGCTACATGATGGCCGCCATGATGGTTGCCGCCGTTATTGGCGATTTGATTCTTCTCCCGGCGCTACTGTGCCTGCTCGGCGGCAAAGCCACACGGTCGAAGGCCAGCGGAGCGGGGCCGCACTTCCCTTCCAGCGGAATCATCTCGAATCTGCCCGCCAAACACGCAGCGCATCCGGATCCGAGAAGCCGATCGCGGCGCGTGGGGTTGGGCCTGACCGGTGACTGATCCTCGCCAGGCTGCGTACCCGGTTTCCTGTTCCTCCGTCGCCCTGGCCTCTCGTCCCAGCAAAGGCGCTGCATGGCGCGTTGTCCGACTCCGACTTTCAACTTGCGCCAGGCCCAGTTGTCGGACGTGCCCGACATGGAACACTTCATTCGCCCTTTCGTGGAATCCGGCCACTTGCTGCCCAACACCTCGGCCGAACTGAATGAGCTGACGGAGCATGCGTTTCTGGCCTTCCAGCAAGACACGCTGATCGGCTGCGCCGCGTTGCAGGTTTATTCCAACAAACTCGCTGAGATTCGCAGTCTGGCTATCGCACCGACGGTTCAGAAACACGGCATTGGAAAACGGCTGGTTGAGGCTTGCGTGCAACGGGCTCTGGAATTGCAGGTGCTGGAGGTCATGGCGATCACGTCCGCCGAGTCGTTCTTTCACAGCTGTGGATTCGACTTCACGCTGCCCGGTGAAAAAAAGGCGCTGTTCCTCAACCCCCGGCCGGGGCCCTGAACGTCATCGCGCAGCGACCGCCGGCTGCTCAACCCGCGACGCAACGCGCGTTTTCTTCGCCCGTTACTTGTGGGCGCCATCCCACATGAGAAACCGAGAATTCGGGAAACAGGGCACTTCCCGTCCAGAGACCGCGTGACTCGGGTTTCCAACGGCAACTCAAGAAATGGCCTCCGCACAGTTATCCGCCGATCGACCAGCCGCTAATATCAAACCACATCTGGCCAATTCCGCGTCCGCGGCGTCAACTGCGTCGGGAAGCACCTGTGCACGGCACTGTGGTTTGCAATGATTCTCGAGTTCCCCAATCTACAGACACTGCAACTGGCCCTGGATACAGGAACGATTCCGCCCGAGATCGCCCAGTCTCCGGCTCGCAGCGGTCACGGTTCGCAAGCCGCCGTCTTTGTCGAAACGGCCCAGGTCGTGCCGCTCGAGGTTCAGAAAGCCCTCAACTCCTTGGGCGTTCGCTGTCGCCGCGGAGCGGAGGTGCAACTCGATCACGTGCTGCGTTGCTGGCCCCAATTGATCCCCGTTCAAACGCGGGACGCTGCGGATGACGAATCTGGCCGCATTCTGTTCGATGCTCCCAGCCACAAACTCGTTCCGCTCATCGAGGAGTTGCTGCGACTGGGTCAGAATCAGATCGCGTTCCGCAGCTACGCAAACCACCAAATGCAACGCTGCCAGGTGCGCGTCACCGAGCCACCCATGTATACGTTGTTGGGAGCTTGTGAGTCCATTTCACCCCACAACGACCTGCGTGCTTTTGGAGAAAACGAACGTGGGGTCTGGATCGAACGCGGCATCCAACACCCGCTGGCCAGCCGGATCGAAGTCGCCTCTGGACAACTGCTGCTGATCGATGCACAAGACCAGTGGACATGGCTGAATGACACGCCGTTTCACGATGTGTATCAACAGTCCCTGTTCCACATTGCCCGCCAACCCGTTGAGTGGTCTCCCGCGGAACTGAAAGCACCGATCGAAGTGGCTCTGTCCCTGGTAGCCAGTCGCGGAGAGCATCGTCCGGAACTGTGGCAACTCCATGGCGATCCTCGGCAACAGCTGGACGACCTGGTGCAAAGCTTGACCGACGCAGACCTGGGGTGCCTGTCGTTTGCGGTCGGTCAGACTGCCGCGGACGAGATGATTCTGTTACGCAACCGGCCGGGGCGTCCGCTGGCGATCGATCTTGTTCTCGACGCCCAGGCGTACCAGACTTACCTGCACACAGCCAACGTGTTCGTGCCGCTTCATCATCGTCTGCAGCCTCCATTGCGACGCGACGCCGTCCGCAAGCTACTGGCTCCAGACTCCGAGACCATCACGTGGCTGGTGCCGACAGACCACGGTGAATTCACTCCGCATCGGATTGCAGACTCGGCGTTTCATCCGCTGGAAAACTGGGTCCAATTCGTTACGGCCCAAGCCGAACACGTTTTGGAATCCTGGATTGAGTCCACAGTTTTCACATTCGACTCCATCCCGGTCCTGGCTGGCAATCCAACTCCGGTGTCAGGTGCAGCACACCGATCCGTCGACGAGACGGCGGGGTCATCCGATGATTTGGGGGCGTTGGCCGTTGCGGATCTCGAGTCCCAGGATGGCGCCGCGCAAACGCCCGCCGTTCCGAGGGGTGCGGAGGAAGCGACCGCCGCCGAGGAGCACACGCTCCCGGCCGACGACGCTGCTGGAAGGGCCTGCAACCCCGACGATCCACCGGCACCGACGGGCTCTGCAGCCGACCTGCACGCGGTGCAACAACGCCTGGCGGATCTGGAAACGCAGTTTCTGGCGTCCGGCCCATGGCAGCAGCGAGAGCCGGAAGCGGCAACCTGGCGGGCGATGGCCGCGTGCAACATGCGGTTAAACCAATGGTCGGACGCCGCCGTGTGCTGGACGCACTGCCTGTGGGCCGAGCCGCGATCCCCGACCACGGCGGACGCACGGGGATGGGCATCGGTCCGGACTTCCGATGAACCGGTCTCGCTCGATCATATCCTGAGTTCCGAGTTGGCCACGGCCGCAGAGCTGCAATCGGTGGCGGCCCAGCTGTTTCAGATGTTCAGCGCACCGCAATCCGCTGTCCAGCTCGGTCCGGACGAGATCGCCGGCCTGCAGGCAGGACTTGTCCGCCACGAGCGGAAACTGCCACTGCAGGCCCGCTGGCTGGCCTGGACAGCGATGGCTCACCTGTCCGGACACGACGCGCTGATGCTGGCGCGTGCCCGGGATCGCCTGTTGTCCGATCTGCACGATCGCGGCCTGCAACACGACCGCGACGTCCCTTCGTTTCTCACACGCTCGTCCGATGAGACGCCCGCGGTTTCGACGGCACATTCCACACTCCAGGCCGCCCACGAAAGCCTGGCAGCGTGGAGTGCGGCCGACGTGCACGGTGTCGCTGACACGACGGGCAGCTACATCGATCTGATCTTTGCCTACGGTCTGGCAAAGCAACGCCAACCCGCGCTGACGGACCAGCTCCTGCAACGAGCGAACTTGGCCCTGCCCAACACGGACCCTGTGCACCACTGGTTGCTGCGAGCCTACACAGACCGCATCCAATCAGCCTTGAATGGGCAATTCACTCCGAGCGCAACCAGCGATCGGCTGCAGCGACAATTCGACGCACTCTCTCGCATGGATCGTTACAAGATCGACCGCATTCGGCAGCATTCGCGGATACTCGAACCAAACGACATGGTGGACCCCTTCGCCCGCTGGCAGCGGAGCTTCCGTGACACACTGAGCCAGCGGCTGACAGAACTGCAGTTGCATTCCGACCCCCCAACGCAGGCACAGCAAGTCGCAGATCTCCTGGACGATTCCTCGACCACGGTTCCGCAACGCATCCGGATTGTCAGCCTGGGCCTGAATCTGGCACCGCGGCTCGGCGAACAGTTGGCAACCCGCCTACTGGAAGCGGCAGACGCATTACTTCGCACAGCGGAATCGCGTGTCGATCGCGTGCTGTTGATCAGTCGATCAATAGAAGCCGCTGGTCATTTTGGCCAGACACAACATGTCCAAACCTGTATCGAGCGGGCGCGGATGATCTTGGCTGAAGAGCCCGGTGAAATCGATCAGGAGTCACTCACCATACAATTGATCGGCTCAACGCTGCGAACGCTGCAGCGCGTGGGGATGCGCAGTCAAGTCATGGAACTGTTGGAATCGCTGGACAGACGGTTTCCAACTCAAGGGACAGCCCATGACGTGTCCTCGACCGACTGCGGCGTTCTCAGTCTGCGATTGTGGATTGCCGCGGGGTGGATATTCGTCGAGCGCCACGAGCGTGGAACGGCCGCACTGGACTCGGCCGAAGCCTTTCTGCGCAGCCGTAGCATCTCGACTGCGCAACAAACCGACCTGCTCTGCACCTACATCTCCACGGTGTGCGAGGCTGGCCCGGAAGTGGCTCTGCGACGGATGACCGAACTGTTCGATGAGCGGTTGGTGGTCCGCGATCGCCTGGCCACAAAGACGCATTTTTCGCTGACGCACATCCGCATCGCAGAATCAGCCGTACGCGGCCTGGCCACTGATGATGCCTGCGTTCATCCCGAATTGCAGAGTTGGCTGGAAGCCGACGAGTTCTTCTTGCGGCGGCGGGTCCACGACGATCTCAGATACTATCTGTCTGTGTGGCAATCGGTCGCCAACTGAGCCGCCCGTCGCATCCCGATCATGGATTTCGCATTCCGACCGCGTCCGCGACCACCACAGACAGTCCTCTGCTCCGCATCCGGACACAGCATGATTGCTCAGCAGCGTCCACCAGCCGGGCATGCACGGCCGAACCCGTGACCGAAAACACCCAACTGCGTGACATTTTGCTCGTTTTCGCGTCTCACAATCCGTCAACTATTGCAGATACAGATACCCTGAGATCGCGAATTCGATATAGTACATGACGGCATCAGACCGTCCTGCGATGCCCATCAACCTGGCACACACCGGCTGCCGCCATCGTGTCCCGCCAGTGGAGAGACCGAAGTGATATCACACACGGAGACAGAGTCACGAGAACTGTGGGTCCGTCGTCATGTTCGCCGGCTGGAATTCGGCCGCTTTCTGGGACGTGCTTCCGAGGTGTTGGCCTGCTCTTGCCTGGCATTCGGAATTCTGGTGCTGGTGACCAAACTGACCTTGCCACACTGGTGGCCACACGTTCTCTGGTTGGCCCTGTGCGGCGTTCCGGTGCCCTTGATCGTCTGGATGTCCACGCGCGGCTCCCGGTTCACTCCGGCCCAATCCGTGGTTTTTCTGGACGACCGGCTACGGGCGGGCGGATTGTTGATGTCATTGCATGAAACCCAAGACGAACAATGGGACGAGTACCTGCCGCATGCCGAGCATTTATGGCGTGAGGCTTTGCCTCGCATCCGTCCGACCCGTTGCTTGCGTCTGCTGTTGATGCCGTTGCTGTTCGCCGCCGGCTGTTGTCTGGTCCCCCTGCGTGCGGCACCTGGGCCGCCGCAACTGAAAAACACCGTTTCCAGAAACGCGACCACCGAACTCGAACAGTTGCTCGACCAAGTTGTCAAACAGCGACTGCTGGACGAGCAGCAGGAAGAACAACTGCGTAACGAAATCGCGGATCTTGTGCGCAAGACAAAATACCGACCGCTGACACACGAAAACTGGGAAACTGTCGACGCTCTGCGCGAAAAACTGGGGCTCCAATTGGACTCCGCCGCGCGCAAGGTGCGACAAGGCGGCGAGGCGGCGCAAGCCGCGCTGGAGGCGCTGGAGTCGCCCGCAAAAACAGTCGACCCGCAGCGCGCAGCCGAATGGGAAGCGGCCATTGCCGAGGCACTCGACCAACTGCCAAAAGCCGGTCAGAATCCGGGATCCCTGCCGGCGGAACTTCGGGAACTGCTGAAGCAACACAAGGGATCCGGCGGGTTCCGACTCCCTTCCGACATCGAGCAACATGCGGAAGCTCTGGAGCAACTGGCCGAGTTTCTCGATCAGGAGGCCCAGAAGCTGGAAGAGCTGCAAGCTGCGGCTCGGTTGGCGTCCAACGGATCAGGTGACGGAGATCTCGCCGGAGAATTCGGTGATGGCAACGCAGTTGATCTCGCTGGAAACTCGCAAATCCCCGGGCAAGGAGGCGTGAACCGCGGTCGGGCCGATGCGAACCTGACCTACGGAGACGCGGCGGATGGCGATCGATCCCGGTTCAAATCCGTGGTCCTGCCGCCCGGATTTCTGGACCGTCCGGATGGGGAAGTGGTGCGTGTCACCAAGAAGGCGCCCACCACGGATCCGGCCGCTACGGCCACGCGCTCGCAACGGCGGCAGTTGGACCCGGCTTCCGGACGGGCCACCTGGACACGCACCCTGCAACCCAAGCATCGCAGAATTGTCAGACACTATTTCAATACAAAGTGATCCGGAACATCCCAGCATCCGTAGTCGTCGCGAACAGCGCGTGGCGCGTCCAGCAACCCCGGTGTCCCATACCGGCCGCACGTTGGCAGCCCGCCGTGACTTGAGTACGCTCGCCATGGCCACCCGGACTTGCAGAAGCCACTTTGGCAATCCGACAGCACCAGGACCACCAACCGCCGTCACGCCACACTCTGAGCTCGAGGACACAACTCCATTGCAAACGCCACCTGAAAGCCATCCGGATTCCGTCGTTCTCTTGTCCCCAGACGAAATCGCCCAGGCTGGCGAACATCTACAAGGGTTGCACACCGGACTGTCGACCGCGATTCTAGGCCAGAACAACCTATTGGAAAGCGTCATCATCTGCCTGCTGGCTCGAGGCCACATGCTGCTGGAGGGCCTGCCGGGACTCGGAAAGACCGAATTGGTCAAAGCCCTGGCCTCTCTGCTGGGACTGTCGTTCCGTCGAGTCCAATTCACACCGGATCTGTTGCCGGGAGACATCATCGGCGGACCGATTCTGGAGGATCGAGACGGCCGTCGCGAACTGGTGTTCCACAAAGGACCGGTGTTCGCCAACCTGCTGTTGGCTGACGAAATCAACCGCGCCACTCCGAAGACGCAATCCGCCTTGCTGGAAGCCATGCAGGAACGCTGTGTGACGGTCATGGGGGAAACGCATCAATTGCCGCTGCCGTTTTTCGTTCTGGCCACTCAGAATCCGATCGAACTGGAAGGAACCTATCCTCTGCCCGAAGCGCAACTGGACCGGTTCACGTTTAAGATCACCGTCAACCGTGTCTCGAGCGACACGTTGCACGACATCATCTCGTCGCGACGCGACGGTTGTCCGCCCCAATTGGACGAAGTGGTCGACGCCCAGTCGTTGCAGCAGTTGTTCGACTGGACGGACCGCGTGCACCTGCCGCACGCTGTCGCGGATTACATCGCGCGGCTGGTGGACTCCACGCACGCCGATTCGGAACACTCGGACGACACGGTGCAGAAATTCGTGCGATTCGGAGCGTCACCACGGGCGGCCATCGCGTTGGCCGCCACCGCCCGCGGAGCCGCCCTGCTGGCTGGTAAGCCCAACGCCGGATTTCAAGAAGTGCAACGCGTGGCTCCCAGTGTGCTCGGACACCGTTTGATTCTCGACTACGCGGCCCGGCTCGAAGGGTGGACTCCATTGACAATGGCCGAACATGTCGTCGACCGTATCCCCCAGGTTTCCCGGGACGTCCCCGAAGACGTGCAGATTTAACGCCAAACACATGTGCCGACAATCAACCAACAGGCCGCGATCAGACTGTAGGTGACGGAGATCAGCAACGCTATGTCAAACACACTCCAACAGCGACGCCAACTGCGCCACTCTGCGTTCCTGAAATCTGGAGTCGTCCTGCTGTTGACGTTTGTCGGAGCGTCAACATGTTGTGCCGCCGGCACCCAAGGTGTGCATGTCGGCGAAGACTTGACGATCCGATTGGACTCCCGCTGGGAAGGTGGCCGCTTGGGTGGTTACTACCCCATCCGGATCGAAGTCCGCAACGCCGGTCCGACACGCACTCTCGAATTCGCATTTCAACCCACACATGGAACCGGCCCGAGCGTGCGGCGAACCGTGACGGTCGAGCAGGGAGACCCGATCAAGTTCAGCTTGCTCATTCCCATGGTGGGTACCCTGACGCAGGGCAAACTGAATGTCCACATCCAAGGCGTGCGTCGTTCGATCATCGACACGGCCATCCCGTTGCCGAGCAACTCGGCCAACAGCGGCTTGCGGCCGAGCCTGCTGGTGATTTCCGAAAATGTGGCGAACTGCGACAACTTCGATACGGCCTGCAATCGGCAACCGTCGTACAGCGGATTTCACAACAGCACTTCGCAGACCGTCGAGCCTCTGGCGCTGCCGGAATCCTGGCTCGACTACAGTGGACTTGACCTGGTGGCCATCTCGCTGAAGACGCTGGAAACACTGTCTTCCGCCGAACGTGAAGCCCTGCTGGCCTGGGTACACACCGGGGGTACGCTGATCGTCTACGAGACCGGAAACAGCGAGACCGGAAACAGCAATTCAGCATCCACACAACTCGACCGGCTACTGCAGCTCGAACAGCACGCCATGAAGGGCCCCGTCTGGATTCCACTCCCGAAAATCGGACAAAACAACAGAACGCAGATCATCATCGAGCAGCGGAGGACGGAGACGGTCGATTCCCAACCGCTCGATCCGCAGTCCACAATCACACACCGCCAGTTGATGAACGGCCATGTGTACGCGTGGCAGGGCAACCCGTTTCCCGGCAACGCATTCGATTGGCAACGGGTTTTGAACAACATGGGGGAGCAGCAGAGCAGCTGGACAGGTCGACATGGAAATTCACCGCGGCACGCCCATACCGAGTTTCTGAGTTTCCTGATTCCCGGTATTAGCTCGGTTCCCGTGTATGTCTACCTGGGCTTTATCACGGCGTTTACGATCCTGATCGGCCCCGTGAATTACGCCTGGTTCCGGCACCGTCGTCAGTTGCACTACCTGTTGCTCACGATCCCGGCCCTGGCTGGACTGAGCTGCTTGACCCTGCTGAGCTATTCGGTTCTGTCTCACGGATTCGGCATCCAGTCCCGTGTCCGCAGCCTGACCGTTCTGGACCAGCGCAGCAACACCGCAGTCAGCGGCGCCCGGGTGACTCTGCACGCTGGAATTGCCCCGTTCGAGGGACTGCAATTCGATCGCAACGTGGCGGTGTACCCCGTGTGGGCCAGCGGTCGCGAATTCGATTCCGGCCAACTCGACTGGACTACGAAACAGGCCTGCCGGTCGGGCTGGATGCAATCACGGACACAGACTCAGTTCCTGACCGTCGGCCACCACCGACAACGCGGGCACCTCGACTTCGAACAGGACACCAACGGAACGCTGACGGTCGCCAACGGTCTGGAGTGGAAGATTGCGGGACTGGCCGTGATGGCCGTTGATGGACGGCTGTACGTGGGCGGCCCGTTGGAGGCCGGTGCCACGATGCGTTTGCAGCCGGCTGAGGCCCAGACACAAGCGATCCAACATCTGAGCGATCTATTGACGCGTTATCCCGCCGAATTCCCGCCGCGAAGTTATCGCTACGCAAACAGCGGCGGCCGTTCGGCTAATTATTGGAACGACGATCAGTCCTACGAGTCACTCGGAGTGAAAATGGTGGACGGCATAGCGGAACGCCGGCTGCTGCAGGCCATCGATGGTCTGAGACAAACACGGCTGCCGTGGCCGCGATCGTACGTCGCCGTCTGCGATCAGAATCCTGACATTGCCACCGGTGTGGACAACGCCCAGGAGGTGCACAGCAATCACATCATCCTCGGCTACTACTGAAAACCAGCACGAAAACACGCCCCCGAGAAATCAACGAAAAAACTACTCCGCATTCAAACCCCGCTGACACCCGATACCCCGGTGTGACTGGCGGTTGCACATCCGGAACCGTTCATGATCGATCACGCATCCCACGTTCCTAGCGCTGTCGAGGCGACAGATGCGGTCCAGCCGCCGGTACTGGAAGTCCGGGGATTGCATCGCCACTTTGGCACTTTGCGCGCGGTTGACGACCTGTCCTTCACCGCTGCGGCCGGTCACGTGATGGGATTCATCGGTCCCAACGGTGCCGGAAAAACGACGACCATGCGGATCATCGCAACCCTGGACACACCCACGGAGGGTGATGTCTTCGTATGCGGGTATTCGGTGATTGACGACCCGGATCGCGTTCGGCAACTGCTGGGCTTCATGCCCGACAGCTTCGGCAGATACCCCAACATGGATGTGTTGGAATACCTCGACTTTTTCGCTCGATCCTACGGCCTGCGCGGCCAGGAGCGGAAGCAGGCCGTGGCGCAGGTGATGCAGTTCACCGAACTGGATTCGCTGGCCGGAAAACCGATCACAACACTGTCCAAAGGTATGTCGCAACGACTCGGCCTGGCCCGCACACTGATCCACGACCCGCAGATTCTGGTGCTCGACGAACCGGCCGCCGGACTCGACCCGCGGGCCCGCATCGAATTGCGCGAGTTGTTGCGGTTGCTGGCTTCCGAGATGCGCAAAACGGTCTTGATCAGCTCACACATTTTGACCGAACTGGGTGAGATTTGTGATTCGACAGCGATCATCGAAGCCGGCCGACTGGTGGCCAGTGGCACGGTGGATGCCATTCGTAGCGAGTACCGTCGTCGCGAAAAGCACGCCGAAGGCTTGCCGCTCCGAGTCCGGGCCCTCGAGCGGGAGGAAGAACTGGAACGCTGGCTGTTGGAGCAACCATTCGTTACCAGCGTCAACCGGGACCAGAAGACCCTGACATGCGTGTTCAGCGAGGGTGGCACCGCGCAATATGAACTGCTGAAACGGCTGATTGACGCGCGGTTTCCCATCGTCGAATTTCACGGCCAGCAGGAAAGCCTGGAGGACGCCTTCATGGCCTTGACCGAGGGGCTGACTCAATAGAGAACGCACAGGCTGAAAAATCCTGTAGCCGGCAGATGACACGGTCTGTGTCCGACGAAAACTGAACTTCACAACTCCCACACGCGGGCAGTGTCCCGTGGTACCGCGATGCAAAAGAACATGACGAATACTCGCCAACACATCTCGGATTGGTTCAGCCGCACAGCGGAGCGGGCCAATCCCATTCTGGTCAAAGAAACACGGCAGTCACTGAAAGGACGCCAGTTCGTGGCGACCTTTATGCTCCTGCTCATGGCATCCTGGATCATCTCGGCGGCCTACGCTATCAATGCCCCCGAGGCCATCGAATACGGAGCGGTGGCCATGGACCTGTTCTTCGCCTTCTACGTGGTCCTGGCCTTCGCCGTCCTGGTCGTCGTACCACTCGGCGCATTCTTGAGCCTGTCGAGCGAGAATCAGGAAAACACATTCGATCTGCTGAGCATCACGACCTTGAAACCGGGACAGATCGTCCGCGGCAAGCTGGCCAGCACCAGCGTGCAAATGCTCGTCTATTACTCCGCCATCGCGCCGTTCATGGCGTTCACCGCCCTGCTGGACGGCTTCGATTTCGCCTGCTGCGTGTTTCTGCTGGGAATCACCATGCTGGCCTGCGTTTCCGCCTCGATGCTGGCACTGATGATGGCGGCGGTACTGCAACATCGACGCCTGCAAAGCCTGTCCGGAATGTTCTGGCTGCTGGCCGTGCTGGGAGGATTGTTGTCCTTGTTCAGTTCCTTTGTGGGCCTGGCCGCAGATCTGACTCGAACGTCGCTGGTGCTGTACAGTGCTGAGTTCTGGTCCGTCACGGGTTCGCTGTGTCTGGCGACGGTGTCCTATGTGTTTCTGGTACAGCAAATCGCCGCCAGTCAACTCACCTTCGAATCGGACAATCGAAGCAGCGGCATTCGATTCACGGCCAGCGTCCAGGTTGGCCTCTATCTTCTGGCTCTGTATTTGCTGATGACGTACCTTCGACCTGCACTGTCCTCGCAGGACGTACTCGTATTTTGCATTCTCCTGGAACTTCACCTGTTGGCCATTGGTTTTTTCCAGGTCACGGCGGCCAACAGGATGAGCCGCCGGGTGTTGCGTAATTTGCCCGCCAACCGGCTGCGACGCTTACTGTGGATCCCGTTTCTGCCGGGGGGGCATCGTGGTTTCTTGTGGGTCGTTCTCAATCTGGCCGCGATTCCCCTGCTGGTGACGATCATTCCCGTGACTCGCAGCAGCAACTGGAATCAGATCGTCGATGCCATCTGGGCGTCCGTGGCATACGTCGTCATCTTTCTCGGCTTTGCCGCGGTTTTGACCGGCTGGGTGCTACGCAAATTTCCCCAATCCCGAGCGGCACATGTCCGCGTAATCCTCATCATCTTCTGCGCCGGCTGTTTGATTCTCCCTTACATGCCCCTGCTGCTCGGTCTCCGCAACAGCTACGGCACTTACAACCCCCTGGAAATCCTCAATCCGTTTGCCACCGTGTACACGATTGCCGAGGAGAATGAGTCCTTCGATTTCCTGGTGTTGCTATTGGGTTCCATCGCTTGCGTCATGCTGGTGATCAACGCGCGGGTGCTCTTTTCTGAATCCCGACAGATCGTCAATGACCAACTGCAACCTACCGGCCTGCAAGCTACCGGCCCCGGTGTGACACAGTCCGTGGCTGCTGGCCACGACGTCACCGGGGAACCGCCGGCCTCGGCGACCGAGGAGTCTCCATGAGAGGTGATCCCGCGGTGCGGCGCGCGGCCGACACTTACCAATTGGGACTGCCTGCGACTCCGATTCGCGGACGCGCCGGCGAACTGCTGGGCCGAGGCACGGGGAGTTCGCTGGAGTTTCAAGAATACCGGGAGTATCTGCCGGGAGATGACGTCCGCCATCTGGACTGGGCGGCGTATGCGCGGTCCGATTCTCTGATGGTCCGCATGTACCGCGAAGAAGTCAGTCCGATCACCGAGATTCTGCTCGACCTGAGCCTGTCGATGGACATCGGCGACGGTGCCAAGTCATGGATCACACGCCAATTGGCGGCGTTGTTCACACTGTTGTCTGGCCAGTGCGGAGGTCAGCCGACTCTGAGACCATTGGACGACGAACGCCCCCTGGCCAGTTGGAGAATGCAGCATCTGGAACCCTTGGCCACTCGGGTCTTCAACGCGCACTGCAGCTTGTCCGACCTGATTGCCGAAGGACAGTTGAAGTTGAAACGCCAGTCCGTACGCGTGGTCATCAGCGACTTTCTGTTTCCCCACGATCCGGACGCGCTGGTACGTTTTCTGGCGGCCGATGCCAGCACGCTGTGGCTGATCCAGGTGCTGACACGCTGGGAATCGCAACCGACTCCGATCGGCGGACGCCGTCTGTTGGATGTGGAGCGACGCACCGAGACCGATCTGGTCATCGACCAACCGGCCATCGACGGCTATCGGCGACGTCTGAAGCGACTGCAGGACGCTCTGGAACAGAATTGCCGCCGCGTGCAAGGTGCGTTCGTACCGATCGTGGCCGAAAGCGGACTGGCCGACGTGTGTCAACTCGAACTGGCCCGCGCCGGAATCCTGCGGATGGCGTGAACGGGGAGTGGATGTCGGATGGGGTTCGCGAATCCATGGGGATTGCTGGGGCTGTTGTCCCTGCCGGCGATTATCGGCATTCACCTGTATCACCGCCGGTTTCCGGTCCTGAAAATCGCAAGTGCTCATTTGTGGGGCGCCGAAACGGAAACCCGCCGCGCCGGACGCCGCCGCGATCGCCTGCCGATCACGGCGTCGCTGCTGCTGGAATTGCTGACCGCCCTGATCATCAGCCTGATTCTGGCTCGGCCGGATTTCGGAGGCATCAACCACGGCGCACACCTGGTGGTGGTGTTGGACAACTCAGCGTCGATGGCAGCCAAGCCCGTGGACGGACCATCTCTGCGGGATCGAGCACTTGCGGAATTGCGGTCGCGCGTCGAGCGGTTGGGGCGGCCCACGGTCTTGACCTTGCTCATGACCGGCCCCCGTCCCGAAGCGTTGAACGGGACTCCGGTCGACTGGACCCAGGCCCAAGAACTGTTGCCTCAGTGGCAACCGCACAAGGCGCATCACGCGTTCCAACCGGCCTGGGACATCGCCGCCCAGTTGGCGGCCCAGTCCGGAGAGTTGTTGTTTTTGACCAATCGTCTCCCCGCCACTTCGGCCGCCGTCCCGCAGTTGATGGAAGTGGTGGCCGTCGGCTTGCCGCTCGAAAACCAGGCTCTGACCACTGCGCGATGGCGGATCGACCCGGAAACAGACCAGGAGCACATCACGTTGCGGGTCCAGAACCTGGGTAGCCGAACCATGCAAAGTCTCTTACTCGGCAAAAATGGTCAGTCGACGGTTTTGACACAGGACCTGACGTTGGATGCCGGAGAGACGCGAGCCCTGGACTTCGAAGTCGGGGCCGGTTTGTCAAGCATCACGCTGGCACTTCAGAGCCCAGCCGACGCACTGGCCATCGACAGTCAGGCCACATTGATCGCGCCCCGCAAACGCATCGTACACTATCACCTGAACCTGCCAGCGGCTGACGTAGCACACACCAAGGTCACGCATGTTCTGCAGGGCATCCCGCGTCTCACTCGCAGTTCCCCGACCGAAGCCGATTTGATTATCGAACCGGCCACGGCGCGGCCTGAGTCGCGTCGTGGCTTGTGGTGGCTTGGCATTGGCCCCTTGAATCGCACACAGCAAGCCCGCGACGCGGCTCGCGATGTTGCGGGCCCGTTCCTGATCGAAAAACGAGCTCCCTTGCTCGAGGGCGTGGTCTTGGGAGGCATTATCTGGGCTGGAGTTCAAGACGCGTCTGACCCACTGCTGCCGCTGGTTAGCAGTGGCAGCCTGCCCTTGCTGGCCCAACTGCAGTCCACACAGACGACCGCCTTCATATTCAACGGCGACTTGGAACGTTCGAACCTCGGCGAAAGTCCGGACTGGCCCATACTCCTGTCCAATCTTGTGGAACTGTGCCGCGCCGATCAACCGGGCCTGCAGCGCTGGAATTACCGATTGAACGAGCACTTCGGTTTTCGAGTGCCGTCGAGCGACGACGATCTGAAACCAGATTCCGCATTGACACTGGTCACTCCAAATCGCCAACGCATTCTGTCTCCGGACCGCACCGGCTGGGTGGAGATTCAAAATCTCGATCGAACCGGAGTCTACGATGTGCGGCGTGGAAAGCAGACCTGGGACCGTTTTTCCGTGAACTTCGAGGATCTGCGTGAGTCCGACCTGCAACAACTGTCCGCTGGCATCCATCCGGCAACCAGCAGGCCGGATGAGTCCTTCGAGATTGACGATCCGTATACCTGGTTGACTTTGCTCGGCATCCTGCTGGCCTTGGCCTGCGTCGTAACCAATTGGCAACAGTTGCGTCGCTTCGCCTGACCGCGAAAAATCCGAGTGCCGGGCAGTCCAACCACTGGGTTTCCGCACTTTGAACAGCGTCTGTTGGGCGACGCGGTTGAATTCGCAACCAAGCGCATCCGCCCGGACCATGCCGACTTCCTGGACCGCTCAGACGGGTAGCGACCACGGTGTGTGAGAAAATATGCGGAGTGCAGCAATCACACCGGTTACGTAAATATGGCTCGCGTCAAACAGATCTGAATGTTGTAAAAACTGCTTCGCCTCAAGCCATGCCTCGCGTATTCTGTCAGCTCAGTGGACCGTGTTTCGCAAACCCGAAACATCTCGGCCGCACGAGAGACGCGCGTTTCTTCAGGGATGCTTGGTCATGGACCAAATTCTGGTCGGCTATGTCGTGAATGACCAGACGTGGTTTTACCACTCGCTGCTCCTGGTCATCGCCGTGTATTTCAAATTCGGGCGCCTGTGGTCTCTTCGCAATCTGGACCTGTTGCTGCTATTGGCCATGTCACCAGGTCTGCTGTTGTATCATTCGCACCGGCCGTTGGCTTACACCTGGCTGTTGACCGGTACCATCTTTCTGTTGGCGCGATTGCTGCTCGACGACTGGTTCGAACGTCGTCCGCGGCTGGAGCAGAATCTGAACACGTCCGGGCTGGCATTTCTGTGCGCAGCCTCGTTCGCGTTTCTGACAGCAAATGCCTGGAACGAGCCGCTGGATTCCGCGAGTGTCGATCCGGTTCGCCGGGGCTACGAGTTGATCAATCGCCAGGACACGACGAATCAACGGACGTCCGAAGCGGAGACAACTGGTCCGACCCCGTCGCTGGTCGTTTCGCCGTTGATTCCCATTGGCGAAGCGGTCCGCGACACCCGCATGACGGCGGCCGAGGTGACTGCGCGGCTGTTGGCGATCCTGTCACATCTGGCCGTTGTGATCGGCTTGATCGTGTTGTCGAAATGGCACTTTGAGGATCTCCATATCGGACTCGGCATGGCCACGTGTTACCTGCTGCTACCATGCACGGCCTACGACGTACAGAAGGTCGCGTATGTGTTGCCCGCGGCGCTGGTCGTCTGGGCCATAGCCGCCTACCGTCGCCCGCTGGTTTCCGGCACATTGCTGGGGCTGGCTTGTGGGACGCTGTTGTTCCCCGTGTTCTTGCTTCCACTATGGACCGTATTTTACGGTCGCCAGGGGCGGTGGCGATTCCTGGGAGCACTGGTTCTGGTTGCCGGCGTCCTGCTGGGCACGCTGGCTCTCACATCAACCAGCATGGCGTCACTGATCCGGCAGAGCATCGGCGCTCTGGATCTGGCGATCTTCGATTTCCGACACTGGCACCCGGAGTTTGGCGATGGAATCTGGAACGAGGCGAATTACGCGTATCGAATCCCCGTGTTTTCGCTGTACGTGTTGCTGGTGATCGCCTTGACGGTCTGGCCACGTCACAAGCATCTGGAAGTTCTGATTGCCCACTCGGCCGCGATCGTCGTCGGCACTCAGTTCTGGTACCCACGACAGGGCGGCGCCTACATGTTGTGGTACATTCCGATCGTATTGCTGGTCGTGTTCCGTCCCCGGCTGACCCACCACGTGGCATCGCCGGAATTTGAGCGAGCGGACCGCAATGGGACATCGGAATCCGCAATCACACATCCTGTTCGGGGAACGGTACGGGGCCCCATGCGACGTTAATGCCCGTTGGTTTCACCGCCAACGTCCGCTGTCTCTCGAGGGAGGGAACCGCAACGCCTGCGAACACCGGTCCCCGGCTCCGCTGGGCTGGCAATCCACATCAGGCAACCCGCAACAGAAGGAGAACTGTCATGTTACCGAAACCACAATGTCCGATGATCGGCCTGGTCGCGGCCCTGGTTGCTGGCAGCTATCTGCTCAACAGTCCGGTGATTGCGGAAGGTCCGATCCAGCCGCCATCGGCACAGCTGGCGGTCGGCGGTCTGCAGAGCGCGGGGACGGCACAACCCGATGCCAGGCCGCAGCCAGCGGTCCGCAAGCTGCGGATTCTGTGCTTCGGCGCTCATCCCGACGATGCGGAGTACAAGTGCGGTGGGACCGCGGCGCGGTGGGCGGCGCTGGGACACCACGTCAAGCTGGTGTCGGTCACCAATGGCGATATCGGACATTGGAACATGTCGGGGGGCGCCCTGGCAAAGCGACGCACAGCCGAGTCACGGCGGGCGGCGGAAGAGCTGGGAGTGACCTCGGAAGTCCTGGATATCCACGACGGGGAATTGATGCCCACGTTGGAGAACCGCAAATGGATCACGCGGCTGATTCGGGAGTGGCGGGCTGACCTGGTGATTTCGCACCGCCCGTGGGACTACCACCCTGACCACCGTTACGTGGGCATTCTCGTACAAGACGCGGCTTTCATGGTCACCGTCCCCTATTTCTGCCCGGACACTCCACACCTGAAACGGAATCCGGTGTTCATGTACTCCAGTGACCGTTTTCAGAAGCCGTATGCCTTCGTGCCGGACATGGTTGTGCCGGTCGACAGCGTGTTTGAGCAAAAACTGAAGGCCATTGATCAACTGGTTTCCCAGGCCTACGAGGGTGGTGCCGGAGGCAGTGCCGAGCGTGCCGCGCAGGTGCCGGAGCAACCGCAGGCGCGGCTGGCCTGGTTGCGCGCGCGGTGGTCGCGGCGTCAGGCGGCTGAGGCCGATCGGTTCCGGGCGGTCCTGGTGCGGCTGTTCGGTGAGCAGCGTGGAAAGGCCGTGCAATTCGCCGAAGCGTTCGAGTTGTGCGAATACGGCCGTCGGCCATCGGCGGCGGAGTTGCGAACGCTGTTCCCATTTTTCGAGCGTTGAAGGTTTGACGTCTCGATCAATCAAACGCTCCATGCAAAAACCAGTGGCCATCATCCAGCCGTCGAAACAGCCAGAATCGCCTGCCGCCTGTTGTCTCCACTCGATAATAGTCGCGGCGTACGGGGCTGCCACGCCACCAGCCGGTCTCGATCCGCTCGGGCCCCCAACAGCGAGCGACCTGGTACTGGCGACCCCGTCGACGAAAACACAGAGGCGGCGCAGCCGATGATTCGGTTTCGCGCAAGGGCACCGGTTGTGGATCCATCAGAATCGGACGCGGCGGAACCCTCAGAATCTGTCCTGCCGGCTGCCCAGCATCTCCGGTGGCGATCGGTGAACAGTAGCGGACGGCGGTTTCCGGCTGCGCATCCGGCAACAATTCAGGCCGCACAACAGATTCGGCTCCTAACCGATTGCTCAAACGATCGATCAACGTGGCCAGTTGATCGGAACTCTCCTGAGGTTGTTCCGTGGCAAACAGTTGCCGTTGGCGCACTTCCACAGAAGCGGACTGCGACACCTGCAGACCGATGTGCGAAACATTTCCCGCGATCGGTGTCCGTTGAAGCCGCATCTGCAGCAGCGTCAACACGTGTTCGGCAGAAACGCAGGGTTGAGACAATCCGATCCGCAATACCAGAGGCTCCGCCGTCTCCCGTCCCAATCGACACTGGAAACTCAGCACGCCTTCACCGCGTTGTTTGAGAGATTCGACCATCCGCTCCACCAATCGCTCGATCACGGACCTCAGCACGCCGCTATCTGCGGTGGGATGCTCCAACTCCCACTCGCAGCGCACGGCTTCGACAAATCGCTCCGGAACCAATACTTCCGGAACGCGGCCCAACGCCTGATCGATCCTGTCCGTGATCGTCGTCCCGAACCGGGAGGGCAGGCAGGAACGTGGCAGGGACAGCAACTGTTCGATCCGATACAATCCCAATTCGTGCAACTCATCGACCAGGTGTTCGCGCAAACGCAGCGCTTGAATCGGCAATCCTTTCAGCACCGTATCCTGGGCTCCGGGTTGCACGATCGAGGCCAGGGTCAACGGCGCACGACGCCTGTGCGGGGACCAGTCCTGCGGCGGAACACGGTCACTATCCACCGTCGATGGCTGCAATGCGTTGCGCGCCGGCAGTCCCGATACCGATCGCCACGCGGCTTCCACTCCCGAGTCCGTGTCAGCCGTCGAGTCCGTGTCAGCCGTCGATTCCGTGCACTCCCCTGCACGAGACCAACAGCCGGCGTGCGCCACGGCCCAGGCTGCTCCAATCGTATCGGCCGTAGCCACTCGAGCAAACAGTCCGCGCTGAAAC
>Ga0315336_1001730_pt1 | contig 38873 bp, 34 predicted proteins | sample ASW5metaG_FD_204512 | JGI IMG/M metagenome (GOLD analysis project Ga0315336, IMG submission 204512) | Ammonia-oxidizing marine archaeal communities from Monterey Bay, California, United States - ASW #5 | ecosystem: Environmental > Aquatic > Marine > Intertidal zone | place: USA: California... | reverse complement strand
CCGCCGCTGCATCGAGCGCTGCGGTTATCAGCGGGATTGCGCCCACTGCCATCCCACCGACCGACGTGATTCCGGCTTCTTGCAGCCTGTCGCAGAGCATCGCGCCGATCAAAGCGCTCCCGCGGGCTGTGAACACTGTCTGCTTCACATCGACGTAGAAGTCACTCTCGAGCCCGGAAGCCAGCGTGAATGTTCCGCTTCGGTAGGAGAGCTCGGCAAGTAGAGCCGCTAGGGCTTTTCGATCGTTGCTCATCGTTTAGTCAGATTCTTCTAGAAACGGCAGCAGGTGTGAAATGAACTCGTCGAACTGGTCATGGTGCACCCAGTGACCGGCATCGGAGATCTCGACGTACTCGTAGCTGCGGATGTGCTGCGCGCGTCCATCTTTCTCCGGGTCTGAGGCCCAACTCTCGCTACCACGCACGAGCAACACCGGGCAATCGATCAGCGACCACAGCCGTTCTATCGACTCGCGGTCGTAACGATTGGGCGGCCAGTTCCGGACGTAGTTGTCGAATTTCCACGCGTAGTTCCCGTTTTCCAGCCGCATTGCGCCGTGCACGGTGAGGTGTCGCGCCAGCTCTTCGCTGAGGTGCGGGTTCGCCTCGTGCATACGGGCTGCCGCTTCGTCGAGACTCGAATACTCTCGTGGCTTTCGCGTTGCGAGACTTTGTGCCGACTCGATCCATTCCCGCCACCGCTGCTCGACCGGCCGGTCCTTGATCATCTCAGGAGGCGGGCCCATACCCTCGACCGCGCAGAGGCGAACCACCGACTCCGGATAGACCCCCGTGTAGTGAAGGCAGATGGCGCCACCGAGCGAGTGGCCCACGAGCCGCACGCGCTTCTCGCCCAGGTGTCCGAGCAGTTGTGTGAGATCGAGAACGTATTCCGGCATCGAGTACTGCGCACCGATTCCCCACGCCGAGTCGCCATGGCCTCGAAGGTCGGGCGCGATGACGTGGTACCGGTCGCGGAGCTTTGCAGCGACGGCGTCCCAATTGCGTGCGTGGTCGCGACCGCCGTGCACGAGCACGACCATTGGTGCGCCGGGATTGCCGTAGTCGACGTACTGTAGCCGCAGTCTCTGCGAGATAAAGGTGTGAGAGGTTGGTCCAGGGCCGGGTGCGATAGCGCTCATTGCCTATTTACCTGCCTTGGCGTGCCTGCCGGGTCCACCAGGGGTGTCTGCAAGGACCCTTACCGTCGGTGCTTGTGTGGCGCTTTTCGCAACAGCTTCGCGTGCCCGGCTTCGGAATTAAGCCCGCGGCCGCGCACGAGATGGCAGAGCCAACTTACTGATATAACTATAGTTTGTGGGACTTTTCGGCGAGGGGCATCAGTGCACCTCGGCGCATTGGTTTCGCTACACCCCGAATAGTGCGCCCAGCCCGCTCGTCTGCAGAGCAGGACGTGACATGCAGAAAATGAACGGCTATAGAACACGTTCTAATTTTGTTTGCGCGGGTGCTTTTCTTACCGCACTCGTATCGGCCGCACACAATGAGCAGCCGCGGGCAGCAGGAGGTCCTGAACACATGCTTCGAGAACGGCCGCAACCGCAACGAGATACAGAGGCTCGCTTGCTCACCGGATTTGCCTATTCGTTGGCTGCAATTGTTTCGATCTTCTCAGCTTCGTCGGCAGTGGCGGATGTCGCCCCGGGCGATCTCATCACCAGACGCAACGTAGAGAAGATCAAAGATATCGCATCGCCGGGTATTCTATGGGCGGTCGAGAACGGCATGGATCTTACGATCGTCCCCTACGAGAAGATCGAAGAGCCCCCGCACTACACTGCCGCTACGGAAAAGTATGCTTCGCAGGTGACACTCGGCGAAGACGGCAGCGTCGAGAACTGGGTTGCAGGTCGCCCGTTCCCGACTATTGACCCGAACGATCCGAAACTCGCGACGAAGTTAATGTACAACTTCGAGCGAACGCACTACTTCACCGACGACCTCAACGTCCGAGTGCCCGATGCCGACACCGGTAATTTCTATGTCTCGGCTGACGGCAACCGTATGTATAACGTAGAGCGCCACTTCATCGTCGATTGGAGCCGTCGTATTCGCTTTGTCGGCCGGCTCGAGAATGAGCCGATTCATGAAATCGCCGACAACAAAGACGGCGTGTTTGGCAAGCAGGGTTTCTACCCACTGATCGAGCCATTCGATCTGAAGGGTGTGGGTTCTATCAGCTATCGATATCTCGATCCGTCACGCCAAGATGATACGTGGCTCTATGTTCCAACGATCCGTCGTGTTCGGCGTATGTCGAGCGCCCAGCGTAGCGATGCGCTGTTCGGCCAAGACATCGATCTCGATAGCTTCGGAGGCTACGCGGGGCAGGTCGGCTGGTTTGACTGGAAGTTGCTGGGTCAGAAGCCCATGCTCGCGTCGTTTCACGGAGAGAATCTGCCGCCGGTGGTCTGTACGAAAGACGGTGGCATGACCTACTGCGAAAATTGGGAGGTTCGCCCGAACGTCTTCATCATCGAAGGTAAATCGCGCGTGCCGAACTATGCCTACTCGAAGCGGATGATCTTCATGGACCAAGAGACGAACTTCATTGCGTACGCTGACATGTACGACAATGCTGACGAACTGTGGAAGACGGTTATCCAGAGCATTCGGACGTCAACGAAGCCGAATCCACGGCTCGATTTTGAGTACGAACGCGAGCGTATGTTTGTCTACGCATTCACCGTTTTGGATATGCAATTACTCCACGGTACCCGCGCGGCGATTCCGGGTATGCAGTTCCCGAACGAGCCGGGCTGGTACATCGACATCGGGTTCGACAGCGAAAACTCGGTCGATGAGAATTGGTTCACGATTGCAGGCTTGTTGACCGCCGGTAAGTAAGGCAGGCGCAGATTCTCTGCACGGGGAGGGCGGTCGATCTAGTCGGCTGCCCTTTCTTTTTCTTGCTCGTCGTCGTCAGGCTCGCGGTTGGTATCTTGTTCTTTGTCTGGCAACGGTAGGGTCACGCGAATTCGTTCGGCGCGCGATTTGCGGACTTCAAGCACTTCGGCCTTAACGGCTCCGAGCTCGATCACGTCTCCCTCTTCAGGGACATGCCCGAGCCTGGCCATTAGGTAGCCCGACAGGGTATCGGCTTCTTCGTCGCCGAGTTCCAGATTGAATCGCTCCATCACCGACTCGATGCTGGCGCGGCCGTCAACCAGGAAGCTGCCGCGGCTTTCGGGGACGATCTCGGGTGTCTCGATGTCAAACTCATCGGCTACCGGGCCGACGATTGGCTCGAGAACGTTCTCAAGCGTAACGATTCCACTGGTGGTTCCGTATTCGTCGACGACGACGGCGAGTAACTGATGGGTCGCCTGGAACTGGCGAAGCAGTTTGCTGACTGACAAAGTTTCTGGAACGAAACGCGGCGGTCGCATTATGGTGCGAAGGTCGACTACGTTCGGATCGGTGGCGAGCATGATGTCTTTTACGTGGAGGACGCCGACAACGTTGTCGAGCGATCCGTCGCACACGGGATAGCGCGTATGTTTAGTGTGGCGGATCAGCGCTAGAAGACTCTCGTAGGACTCGTTGATGTCGAAGAACGCGACATCCACGCGCGGCACCATGACTTTGCGGCAGATAAGATCGTCGAACTCGAACACTCCTTCGATCAGCTCGCGTTCGGCGCCGGTTACCTCACCGTGTTCGCGAGCGACCGTTAGAAGCGCTCGTATCTCTCGTTCGCTGTGAGGCGTTTCGTCGTTCTCTGAAACGGCCTCGACGCCGAATGGTTTGAGGAACGCCGCGGTTGTTGCGTTCAATACGACCAGAACGGGGTAGCTCGCGAGCCAAAATGCGCGCAGTGGTAATGCGCACCATCGTGCGAGTGATTCGGGGCTGCGTATTGCGAGTGTCTTTGGAGCGAGTTCACCGATGACGACATGCAGGGCGGTGATGATCGTAAACGCGATGGTGAACGAGACGCCGTGCAAGAACGTCTCGTTGGTGAGCCCGAGCGATTCGAGCGGCATGCGTAGCAGGCGCGCAATCGTCGGTTCGCCGATCCAACCGAGTGCCAACGATGCGATCGTAATGCCGAGCTGAGTCGCCGACAGCGCACTGTCGAGATGTTCCACCAACCATTGCGCCGAATCTGCAAATGGTTCGCCACGCTCGACCATCTCATCGAGCTGGCTCCTGCGCACGCGCACCAGCGCGAACTCGGCGGCAACGAAGAATCCGTTGAGTCCTATTAGAAACGCGGCGACCAAAAGGCCGGCAGAATCACGCCAGGGGTCCACTAGGATTCGCGATGCCTCGCCGTGATTCTGCCACGTCTACTATATGGGTCTTCGTTGTCGGTGTTGGTTCTCACTTAACGTCCGTTGGGGCGCGTATCGGTCTGGATGAGGCTGAGGGCTTGGTCGCCGGAGGCAGCTGCTGCCGGCAGGAGGCTGGGAGTGAGGTGAACGCGCGATATACGTCGGCCTTCCATTTCTTCGACGCGCCCGTCGAAGTCGCCGAACTGGAAGCTGTCGCCGACCCGTCCGATCTTACCTAAAGATTCTGCTACGTAGCCGCCCACGGTATCAGCCTCGCCGTCCTCGAGATCCAACTCGAGAGTGCGGCAGAGCTCGCCCACCAACATCATACCATCTACGAGCAGGCCGTCGTCGTTCCGAGCGATCGCGGGCGTTTCGTCGCCATCGAATTCGTCGTGAATCTCGCCGACGAGCTGCTCAAGCACGTCTTCGAGCGTTACCAGACCGATGATCGAGCCGTGCTCGTCGACGACCTGTGCCATGTGAGCGCGTTGCTCCTCGAACACCTTTTGGAGCTCGTCGAGCGAAAGCGTTTCAGGGACGACGGGAAGCTTACGTCGCACGCGGCGCAGATCGGCGAGTTTTGCGAGACCGCCCGCCTGCTGGAAGAGGTCCTTGATGTGGACCATGCCGACGATGCTGTCGATGTCGCGCTCGCAAAGTGGGTAGCGGGTGTGTCCACTACTGCGAATCGTCGCAAGGTTTTGGTCGAGCGTCTTCGCAAGCGATAAGAACGAGATAGCATCGCGAGGCACCATGACCTGCTTTGCGGTGATGTTGGAGAACTCGAGCAGGTTCTCCAGGAAGGCGCGCTTGCTCGACGACAGGCGACCCAAACCGCCGAGCTGGGATATGACGAGTCGCAGCTCGCGGTTGTCGGTGTCGTCGCCTTCGACTCCGATGGCGCGTCCGAATAGCCGGGCAAGCAGGGATAGTGATTTACGTGGCGACGAAAGTATATTCGCCAACGCACGCAGGAAGTGCGCCGACCATAGCGCCACGCGTTCGGAACTACCGAGTCCCAGTCGTTTCGGGATGGATTCACCAACCGTCATGAGAACGGCTGCGATGAACGCGAATGACGCGATCGCCGAAATCGGTGCGACGAGGCCGTTGCCGCCAATTCCAATCGCATCCAGTGGTCGACCCAAAGCGAACTGCACCGCGGGAATGCCCACCCAACCGATTGTCAGAGTGATCGCAACCGTGCACAGACGTATGGCCGCTATGTGGGGTTCGAGGTCGTCGAGGATACGTACGAGAACTTTTGCCCGGCGCCCACCGGCGGTCTTGCGCGCTACGATACGGTCGCGTCCGACGGTGACGAGCGCGTACTCAGCAGTGACAAGCCATGCATTGAGCCCAACGAGCGCAGCGACGAGGGCGACGGTCAAGCCGAGACTCATTTGGGCGCACGCGCGCGCTCGGAGCAGACCGTGTGCGCACGAAAGTCTGGTTTGGGTTGGGTTCGGCCTTGCGGCCTTGGCAACGGAGGTTGGTCGGGGTCGTTCATCGACTGGTCCCCATGAGTGTAGACGCGACCCTGCCCGTGATGCAAATGAATTCGTAATGATCGGCCGAGAGCGAAAAACCAGTGTTTTGCCGCGCTGCGTCCGCGAGTTACTCGATCAACTCCGACTCCATATGAACCGGTTGTACGCACCTGCTACTAGGAATCGACTGAAACGACGATGTTGGCATTCGTATTAGAAGGAAAGACGGCGGGCCTTTCTCGCGAGCATCCGGAGCCCGTCGCGCCGGATGGCTTCGTCAGCGTGCGGATGCGTACGGCGGGAGTCTGCAATACGGACCTCGAGTTGGTTCGCGGCTACATGGGCTTTGGCGGTGTGCTCGGACATGAGTTCGTCGGGGAAGCGCTCGAAGGCAAATTTTCCGGTCGCCGCGTCGTCGGCGGTATTAACTTCGGTTGTGGCACATGCTCGACGTGCATCGCGGGAATGGCTCGGCACTGTCCGGAGCGCACCGTGCTCGGAATTTTAGGTGCGGATGGTGTGCTTGCGGAGCAGTTTGTGATTCCTGAAAGGAACCTTCTCGTAGTCCCAGACTCCGTTAGCGATGCGATGGCTGCCTTCACCGAGCCGGTCGCAGCAGCGTGTGAGATCATCGATCAGTTGCCTTCTGACTTTCCTCGCGGACGGGCGTTGGTTCTTGGCGACGGGAAGCTCGGCCCACTTATTGCGCAGGTACTCGCCGCCAACGGGTTCGACGTTGCGCTCGTCGGCCGCCACACCGACACACTTCGTTGGATCCGCGACAATGGTGTGACCCTCGGCACCACCATACCCGCCGACACCGTTTACGATCTCGTTGTTGATGCGACGGGTTCGTCGGAAGGGCTCGAAGCGGCAATCGCGGCAACACGACCGCGCGGGGTGCTAGTCTTGAAGACAACGGTTGCCGGCGCGCACAAAGTGCACCTTGCCCCGCTCGTGATCAACGAGATCATGGTCATCGGTTCGCGCTGTGGGCGGTTCGCGCCGGCGCTCGAACTCTTGGCCGACGGCCGTGTGAATGTGCGACCGCTCGTGGCCGCCGAGTACGCGCTCGACGCTGTCGAAGAAGGCTTTGCGTACGCGGGGACGCGCGGCGTTCGCAAAGTACTCGTGAGGAACGACTGATGGATTTCAACTACACGGTCGAGCAGGAAGCGTTTCGCGCCGAGCTGCGAGCGTGGCTCGATGCCGAGAAGGCGGCCGGCAGCTTCGGCGACATAAATACGACCTCACTCGATGCATACGTCGAACACGGTCGCCGATGGCAGAAGCGCCTCTACGATGCCGGATGGTGTGGCCTGCATTGGCCGGCGCAGTACGGCGGCCGCGGCATCGGTGTCATCGAACAGATCATCTTCCAAGAGGAACTCGGCCGAGTCGGTTCACCGCAACTGGTGAACCTGCTTGCGCTGTCGATGGTCGGCCCATTGATCATCGAGCAAGGCAGCGAGGCGCAGAAGAAGCGCTATTTGCGATCAATCCTCGACGCGAGCGAGATCTGGTGCCAAGGGTACAGCGAGCCGGGCGCCGGTTCCGATCTTGCCGCGATCAAGACAAAAGCGATTCGCGACGGCGATGAGTTTGTCGTCAATGGTCAGAAGGTTTGGACTAGCTACGCGCAGTACGCTGAGTTCTGCATTCTGCTCGTAAGGACCGATCCAGAGTCGAAGAAGCATCGCGGCTTGACGCTGATGATTCTCGACATGAAGAGCAGTGGCATTGATGTACGGCCGCTCAGGCAGATGAACGGCGACAGCGAATTTAACGAGGTCTACCTCGACGACGTACGTATTCCCGTCGAGAACGTGATTGGCAACGAGGGCGCAGGTTGGCAGATGGCGATCTCGCTTCTGATGCACGAGCGAGCGACGCTAACGTTCCAACGCCAACTTCAATCGCGAGTCGCATTCAACGAAATGCTGCAGTTTGCTCGCGAGTTTGACGCCCGAGGCAGCGCCCCGGCCGATGACCCGATCACCCGTCAATGCCTTGCGCAAGCGTACATCGAGAGTGAGGCCATGCGTTTGACGGCGACGCGTCACCTTACCGATCGCATGAAGCGCGAAGACCCGCCGGGTCCGGAAGGCTCGATGGAGAAGCTCTTTTGGAGTGAGATGTACCAGCGCATGCTCGAGATCCCGATGTCGATGTCGGGAGCGTATGCAATGCTGGACGGCGAAGACGCGCGCGCACCGCTTGGTGGCAGATGGCCACACCTCTACATGTACTCGCGCGGACGCACTATTGCTGCGGGCACGTCGGAAGTGCAGCGCGGCATCATCGCACAGCGTGTGCTAGGCCTCCCAAAAGACAGATAGAAAACGGCCGACGAGGAATTCCCCACCGGCCGTCTAATTAGAGATTCGTTATTGTTGCTTGGCTCAGCCTGTCTTACGCACCTTACGCCGTTCGCGTTTGGCGTTGATGCTATGGCGACGCCCGTTTACTCGACGGAACGGGAAGCGGTACACCTGGCCTCGCGTGCCGGCCTGTTCCGTGCGGTCGCGCCAGTTATGTAGGCCGCGTCGCAGGTACTCCGGCTCCATGTCGAGAGCCTGGCATATGCTCGCGAATGAGAATGGCCAGGTCATGTCGTCAGATGCCAACCAGTGTTCTACATCCCCGTCTTCGCCTTCCTGCTTCGCCGCGCGTGCCTGAACAAAGTTGCGTTGGAACGACGCGATCGCGTCTTCCAAAACGGCAAGCATCAGTCGCTTTTCGGGTACGAGTGTAGACTCGGTAAACACACGGTCGAAAAACTGAGACGGTGTCATCGTATCCGGCTCGACCATGGTTATTGCGGGATCTTCCACGCATACCGTTTTCGATTTACGTGGTTCTTGCGTGTCTTTCGTGACTTCGCTCATTGTGCCTCCGTCATCATCCAGCCGCCTATCGCGTACCCGTGATGAAACAATTTGCGTTCTCCAACTCTGTCTGGCCTATCGGCGCTCGTTTCTTTTCGGCCTTCTCATCGCGGCGCCCAGCCGCTACTGGCCTCCGGTCGGGTACGTTCATGGCCCTGTTGCTGCGGATTCTTCGTTAGTCTGCTCACGCAATTCTTGGATTGCTCGTAGCAGCAATTTTCTCCGTAACAGGACGATGAACTGTTCCACTATCTTGACGCCCGCCATCGCCATCTCGGCGAGTTTGGCGTCATCAACCTTGTCGGTGACGGCACGGCTGAAAATCGTTAGCTCTTCACGCGCGAGCTTGTTGAGGGTTTCAACGTACATCGGAATGCCGATGTTCTTAGGAATGAGTGAATCGTCGAAACCGACGCTGCGCATGGACGCGAAGGTTTCGAGCATGAGAATGTCGTCGCCTTCGAAAACTTCTTCGCCGTTTCGGATCACGGGGGTGAGTACGCCGCTTTCCAGGCAGTAGTCGAGCTCGTCGGCCCCGAGACCGTACTGCTCGGTGACGTCGGATCTCTTGATCGGCTCTTGACCGGGAGAGACATGGATCGCCTCGTAGAACTTTCCCTCCAAGCGCAGCAGGGTCTCAATCTCGTGGGAGCTGATGACCTCGGAATCTCGATCGAGGATGGTCTTGATGACGTCAAGGGGAAGAAAGCGCTTCTGCCGCAGCTCCTTGATCACCCGGATTCGATCAACGAAGCCGCGGTCGTAGTACGACATGTTGCGGCCGGTCTTGAGGGTCGCTGGAGGGAGTAGGCCCTCACGTAGGTAAAACTTGATGGTTCCGATCGAGACTCCTGTCTCTCGCGATAAATCGGAGATCTTGTACAGGCCCTTGCGGGCATGACGGTGCTCTGCGACCGTTGCTTTTGGCTGCGTGCTGGCCATTTTGTGGTAGGTCCGCCACGTCTGGCGCCAAGTTCCCTCCTGGGCGCCAAAGTGGAAAGTACAGCTATCTACTTAGTAGATCGCGGTCGCCGCTGTCAAGGACTTTTTGAGGTCTGCCAAAGCATTGGTTTTGTTTAATAATTTGCGCTCTGCGATCCTTTCGCCCTGTATTCGCCTGGACATATTGACTCGGGACGGTTCGGGCCGTAGGTCGCGACGCTGAAGATGCGATTTTCAGGGACTGAGAGACGTGCATGGTTGGGGCGCGCAGCCGACGGCCGAGTCGACCTGGTCGTAGTCGGCGGAGGCATTACTGGCGCCGGGGTAGCGCGCGAGGCGGCGCTGCGCGGACACTCCGTCGTGTTGCTCGAAAGGGGGGATTTCGCCTGCGGAACGAGCAGCCGATCTTCCAAATTGATCCATGGCGGGGTGCGTTATTTGGCGCAGGGCGATGTGGCCCTGGTGCGCGAGTCCGCGCGCGAACGGGGGGTCTTACGGAGGCTCGCCCCACATCTTGCGCGTCCGGTGCGCATGGTAATTCCGGCAAGTTCGTTTGCCGGACGGATGAAACTGGCGGCTGGACTTTGGACTTTCGACAAACTGGCTGGTGACCCTGACGAATCGCACGAAGTGTTGGATCGCGCCGCCACGCTGGACGTGGTGCCGAATCTTCGGCGCGAACGCCTTTCCGGCTCGGTGGTATTCACTGAGTATGTCACCCACGACTCGCGTCTCACTTTGGAGACCCTCAAGGCCGCCGCTTCGGCCGGTGCGCTCGTGGCCAACTATGCACCTGTTATGTCGATCGACTTCGGCGATGGCGGTGTGCGCATTGGCGGTATCGATGACGAATCGGGGGAGTCATTCGAAGTCAACGCTCGTTGCATGGTCAACGCGGCAGGTCCTTGGCTCGATGATGTGCGGCGTATGGGAGATGACGCTGCGCAAGCCGCCGTTCAACTGACACGAGGGATTCATTTGGTAGTCGCAGCCGAGCGCTTGCCGGTCGACGCCTCGGTCGTGCTACGTTCGCCCGACGGTCGGTCGACGTTTGTGGTGCCACGTGATGAATACGTTTATGTCGGAACGACTGACACGCATTATGAAGGCGACGCTGCAGAGCCGGGTGTGAGCGATGATGATGTTGCCTACCTATTGGAATCTCTTGCGGCGACTTTCCTGGATCCACCAACGGCAGCAGATATCATCGGCACATGGTCCGGTGTGCGACCGCTAACGCGGCAAGAGGGCAAGTCGCCGTCCGAGATTTCACGCAAGGATGAAATCCACAGTGGACCGGGCCCGGTGGTCGCGATCGCTGGTGGAAAACTCACAACGTACAGACGCATGGCGGAGCGCGTGGTTGACAAGGTCGAAGAGACGGTAGGACTTACGCGAAGGCAAGACAGTCGGTCTGCCGAGCAACCGTTGTCGGGTGGATCCGCCGAACAACAACGCGTCGCCCGCGCGGAGGCCACCAGCAGTGGTGACAGCCGACTCGACGACCGTCTATGGCGCACCTACGGAGTCGCTGCCGCTGAGATCTGCCAGGCACTTGCGAGAGGCAACGGCGCCGCCGAAACGATTGGCGGACTCGACTGCCTCACGGCCGCCGAACTCGATCACATGCTTGAGTCTGAGATGGCGCTGCGCCTGGATGACGTTTTGCGGCGTCGTTCTTCTATCGCGATGTTCGATACCGAGTCTGCCGCCAGTGCGGCCGAGCAGACGGCGATCGCTCTTGGGCAGCGGCTTGGTTGGGACGACGCGCGCGTGAAACGTGAAGCCACGGACTTTGCGAGCAGCCGTCGCGAAGAACTGCAAATTTGTAAGGAAGTGTCATGAGCAATTTGGAATCGAATCTTGACCGGCTGCGGTCCGACTGCGCGTCGCTGGAAATCATTACCGAGGGCGAAGTGCTCAGCGACAAGAGCCATGATTGGTGGGTGCGTGGACGTCTACAGCGAAAAGCCGGCCAGGCGAGTACCTGCGGTGCGGTGGTTCGCCCGGCCGATACGGGCGAAGTGAGCGCACTGCTTTCCTGGGCGCATGACACAGGAACGGCGGTTGTACCGTTTGGTTTGGGCTCAGGAGTCTGTGGAGCCGTCCAGGCATCGCAGGATCAGGTGGTCATCGACATGTCCGGCATGGACAAGATCGTGGCCCTGAACGACGAATCGCTTACGGTTACCGTGCAGCCCGGGATGCGCGGGTGTGATTTCGAAAGCGCACTGGCCGAGCGCGGTATGACCATGGGACATTTTCCGCAGTCCATCGATCTTTCGACGGTAGGTGGGTGGTGTGCGACGCGTGCGTCGGGACAACTTTCCACTCGTTATGGCAACATTGAGGACATGCTGCTTGGCTGCGAGATCGTACTGCCGGGCGGGCAGGTGATTCGGATTCCCGAGAAGACGCGCGCTGCAACCGGACCAGATCTGAAACACTTGTTCATGGGATCGGAAGGCACGCTCGGGGTGTTCACCGAGCTGGTGTTCCGTATCCATCCCGTGGTGGAATCCCAGAAGGGTAGGGCTTACTCGCTGCCCTCGGTTGCCGCAGGCTGTGAGTCATTCCGTCAGATTCTGCGCGCCGGATGGTCGCCGGCGATCACCCGCTTGTACGACAGCGACGAGGCCGGGAATACTTTTGAGATCGCCTCTGAAGGTCTGCCGGTGATTCTGTTGCGCAGCGAAGGGCCCGCTACGCTGGTCGATGCGGAGATGAAAGCGTGCCACGACATAATCGTGGGCCTGGGCGGTGAAGATCAGGGTGAATCGCCCGTGGACAGTTGGATGGGCCATCGCAACAGTGTTCCCGATATCGACGATCTGATCGGCAAGGGCCTCACGCTCGATACGATCGAAGTGGCGATCGGTTGGGACGGTTTGGCTGAACTCTTCAGTACGGTGTGTGAAGGCGGGAAGAAGCTCGAGGGGATCCTTGGCTTCTCGGGCCATGTGTCGCATTGCTATACGCAGGGCGCGAATATCTATTTTACGTTCGCCGGTGCGGTTGAGAGTCCGGAGGCAGGTATCGAACTGTACGACCGTGCCTGGAATTACACGATGAAGGTTACCCATGAGCTCGGTGGCACGATTGCGCACCACCATGGCATTGGTCGTGTTCGAAAGGAGTGGCTGCCTAGAGAGCTTGGTTCGTCACATCAGGTTTTGGCGACTCTCAAGCGCGCGATCGATCCGAAGGGAATCATGAACCCCGGTGCGCTGATTGATATTGACGACTGAGATTCGTTAGTTGAAGCACATACTTGCAATAGACATCGGCACTACAGGAGTGCGCGCGATCGTTTTCGAGTCGGCCGCGCGCGCTTGCGGCCGTGCCTATCAAGAATTAGGCACCGAGTTTCCGGCCCCGGGTCGCGCGGAACAAGATCCCGAACAGGTTTGGCGCGCGACAACATCGGTCATTGCGAAGGCAGTTGCCGACGCCGGCATTCGAGTTGGCGATCTTGCAGCAATCGGTATTGCAAACCAGCGATCGTCGATATTGGCTTGGGATTCGAAAACACTCGAGCCGCTCTCACCCATGTTGTTATGGCACGATGTGCGTGGTGCTGACCGAGCCGGCGAGCTTGCCGACCTTGGTTACTTTGTCAGCGCGAGTATGTCCGTTACGAAGGCCGAGTGGCTGATACGTACGAATGATCGCGTTCGTGCCGCCGCGCGCGAAGGCCGTCTGTGTTTGGGCGGGCCGGAGTCGTTTGCAGTCGCACGGTGGAGCGGTGGTGCAGTGCACGCAGTGGATCACGCGAATGCGAGTTCTACCGGTTTCTATGCGCCGTTCGATCTGGCCTGGGAAGAGAATCTGCTCGGGCTGGTCGGTATTGATCCATCCTGTATGCCGACCATTGTCGACTCTTCCGCCCGGATAGCGGTTACAACCGACGAAACGTTCGGCGCCCGCGTGCCCATTGCGGGTATGTGCGGTGATCAGCAAGCGGCAATCTACGGGCTCGGGTGTTTCGAACAAGGCGCGACCAAATGTACCTACGGCACGGCCGCGATGGTGAACGTGAACGCGGGCCCTATGTTGGCGCTCGGTGGCGAAGGTACTTATCCACTCGTTGCGTGGTCACGTGACGGCAAGCCCATATGGACCGTCGAAGGCAACGTCACGACGGCGGGAGCTGCGGTACAGTGGCTTCGCGACGGTTTGGCGGTCGTAGAAGATGCCGCCCAAACATCAGACCTCGCGTTGAGCGTTCCCGACAACGGCGGGGTTTGGGCAGTACCCGCATTCCAAGGACTTGGAACGCCGTTTGACGAAGGTCGAGCGCGCGCCGCCGTCGGTGGTCTCTCGCGCGGATCGCATCGCGCGCACGTAGTGCGAGCGATGCTCGAGGGCATCGCGCAACGGGTTGCCGATGTTGCCGCCGGTGTGTGGGAACCGACGGGGTCGGCAGAGGCGATACGGGCTGACGGTGGTGCAAGTCGCAACGACTTCTTGATGCAGTTTCAGGCCGATATACTGGGTGTCCCGGTCGAGCGATCTCCTTTTAGCGACGGTTCGGCGCTCGGTGCGGCCCGCTTGGCGGGCGTGGCGGTTGGATTGGTCGACGAAGAAGAGATCGGTCGCGGCTGGAAGCCGGATTGCATTTTCGAACCGACTATTTCCGAAGACGAGCGCGGGACCCTCAGGGAGTCCTGGAAGAAACGGCTGGAGCTGGTATCCAAAGACCTCGTCTGATGTCCGTACAACTCGTTATCTTCGACTGCGACGGCGTATTGTTTCACTCCGAAGCCGCCAATATTGGATTCTACAACGCCGTCTTCGAGGCTGCCGGCGAGGCCCAGCTAGGCGATGCCGACGAGGCTGCATGCCATGCCCTGGCATCGGCGCAGCTGTTCGAGAAGTACTTCGGTCATCGTCCCGAGCGTTTGGCGAGAGTACGCGAGGCTGCTCAGGCAACCGACTACGCACCGTTCTTCCCTTTGATGAAGCCGCGCGAGCGTCTTTTCGACGTGCTTGCCGAGCTGGGCAAGAAATACAAGCTCGCGCTGGCGACCAATCGCGGGAAGACGGTCCATCAGGTGCTCGAGTTCTTTGAGCTCACTCGATTTTTCGATCTTGCGGTCGGGGTCTATGATGTCGATCGTCCGAAACCGCATCCAGACATGCTCCTGAAGTGCTTGGAGCATTTCGGCGTCGCGGCCGACGAAGCGGTTTACGTGGGGGATCAAGAGACGGACCGACAGTCGGCCCACAGTGCCGGCGTATCGTTCATCGCGATCGGAGATGCCGTCGTCAACCCCGCGTACCATGTCGATGAGCTCTGCGATCTAGATCCGATCCTATCTGCATTGTAACGCCGGCCGGCTACCGACCACCGCTGTATATCTCTGCGCGCATTGTTCCTTGTAGTTCTGCATACGTACGGGCCGCGCACGGCGCTTCACGACGTATAGGTGTCGTTGCAGCAACGCTGTCGACCGAGAGAGTCGCTGAAATTGCGCCCGTCGACCAAGGCTCGGATGGTCCGATGTTTGCTTGATATACCAGGCTGGTGTCCGGCGCCCTTGCGCGGATATCCCATCACTTGTTTATGCAGACCTCATATCGCAGGCCGTCAATACGGTCATTCTGGCTCGCGATGCTTCTCATGGCGTTGTCGGTGTCGACCCCGGCCTTTGCGCAGAACATCTGCGGAGATTTCAACGGTGATGGCAGTATCACCGCAACCGATGCACTCGGCGCACTGGGCGCCGCGGTTGGTATAAACAGTTGCGAGACGAGTATCTGTGACGTCAACAGCGACGGTGCGGTGACTGCGACCGATGCGCTGTCACTACTCGGCAATTCCGTCGGCCAGGCGGTTGCTCTGAACTGCCCGAATGGATCCGCTGCCTCGCCTTGCACGAGCGACAGCGACTTCTTCTTCGAGCAGATCTGGACGCCGATTCTCACCGACTGTATCGCGTGTCACCAAAGCGCCGGCGTGGCGGGCGGGACGCGTTATGTACTGACGACGCCGGTGAATCCCGACTACCTGACAACGAACTTCGAGATGATTCGAGTGCTTACCGACGAGTCGGTTACACCAGGTGGGCGCGCGTTGTTTCTCAGCAAGCCTCTGGGTGAAGCACATTTCGGGGGTCAGCGCCTGGGGATGACTGCATCGAGTACGTTGTACCAAAATTTGGTTGAGTTGATTGATCGACTCGATACGCCGGTTGTCTGTGATTCGTCGCCCTCCGTGGACTTTCTTGCGGGACTGACAAGCCAAGATGCGCAAGCAACGCTTCGCCGAGCCGCCTTGTTGTTCGCGGGGCGGATCCCAACGGATGTTGAACAAGCGGCGGTCATCGGCGCTGACGACACGACGCTGCGCCAGACGATACGCGCGCTGATGCAGGGCGCGAACTTCGACAGCTTCGTAATGGAGGCCGCGAACGATCGGTTGCACACGGATGCGTTCCTCTACGGTGGCATGGACGGCTTTTCCGCGCTTGTGGGTGAATACAATTACCCGCGTATTTCTGATCGTATGAACGAGGCGGAGGCAACGCCTGACCCGAATGACGATTGGCTCGTCTACCAAAGGATGAACGAGTCCTTGGCACGAGAACCGCTACGTCTCATCGTCCACATTGCGAACAATGAACGTCCGTGGTCCGAAGTCTTGACCGCGAACTACATGATGGTGAACCCCTACTCGGCGTCAATATACGCTCCGAGCATGGTGTTCCCCGATAGGGATGATCCTGACGATTGGCGTGAGGCCATGAACGTAGGCTATAGGCTGCCCAACTTTCCGCATGCGGGTATTCTTTCGTCGCCGATCTTTCTCAACCGATACCCATCGTCGTCAACCAATCGCAATCGGCGGCGTGCCCGTTACACATGGAGCTTCTTTCTCGGCCTCGACATCGAGGGGCTAGCGCCGCGCATTAGCGATCCGAACATTCTCAACACCGACAACCCGACGATGGACAACGTGAATTGCACTGTGTGTCACACAGTGATGGACCCGGTGGCAGGGGCGTTTCAGAACTGGGACGACATGGGGCTGTTCCGCGCCTACGACACCGACTCGCTGTCGTCCACGTACAAGGAAGGCGATCTCTATCAATGGGGTGACCTTTGGTATCGCGACATGCGCGATCCTGGATTCAACGGGCTGGTCATGCCGAGCACCGAAGATGACCACTCGCTGCAGTGGTTGGCCGCTGGAATCGTTACCGACCAACGATTTCCGCGTGGCGCGGTGGAGTTCTGGTGGCATGGCATGTTTGGCCGTACCCCAATGTTGCGCCCGACCAATGTTGACGCTCCGTCCTACGCCGATAATTTTTCGGCTTGGCGTGCCGAGCAGGCCGAGATTGATCGCATTGCCGACGTGTTCGCCGACGGTAGCGCCGGTACCGGCGCGAACGGTACTCAGAACATAAAGGATTTGCTCCTAGAGTTGCTGCTGAGCCCACTCATGACCGCATCACGACTGACCGCATCGCCCGACGGCGACAGTGTCGGCGCGTACGTGGGCGCGGGTCGCGAACGGTTGCTTACGCCGGAGCAACTCGATCGAAAACTTGAGGGGATTACGGGTCACGTGTGGGCTCCGAATTGGGATCGGACCTGGCACGAGTTGATCCAACGGTATCGATACTTCTATGGCGGTATCGATTCCGACGGCAACACAGTGCGTGCCGATCAGATGAACGCGCTGATGAGTACGGTCGTCGAGCGGTTGGCGAACGAAATGGCGTGTCGCATCGTGGTGTTCGAATTCTCGACAGCGGCTGGTTCTCGCGCCCTCTTTCCATACGTAGAGAGCACAACGACTCCGCAGTCTGACAATCAATCGTTTCGTGACAACGTCGTTCTTCTGCATGAGCGACTCTTCGGTGAAACGCTCGCCACGAGCGACTCAGAGGTGGATCGGACGATCGCGCTGTTCGAGGAAATTCGCGCTCTGCGCATCGCTCAGAATCGAGGCCAAAATCTGAGCTGGGGTAGTAACTACTGCGACGCGCCTTTCTGGGAAGACGAAACGCTCGTCACCAACGATCCCGATCACATCATGCGTGGTTGGACGGCGGTTCTCACGTACATGCTCGGCGACTACAAATTCCTGCACGAATAGAAACGATGACAAAGCTCGATAGACGACAGTTTTTGAAACTCATGGGTATGGCCGGCCTCACGGCGATGGCACCGTCTCCGTTGCGTCGCGCATACGCCCAGAGCGCCGGTCCATATAACGGGCTCTTCTACGTTCAGATCGCCGCGGAAGGGGGCTGGGACGTTACGAGTTTCTGCGACCCGAAAGTCAATACGAATGGCAACCCGGTGATCAACCACTGGGCTCAAAGCACGGGCACGCAAACCATCCCTGGTAGCCCTATCGAGTATGCTCCGTTTGCGTCGAATCAAGCATTGTTCGATCGCTTTCATAACGACATGTTGGTCGTCAACGGGGTCGATTCGCGGACCGAGTCTCACGAGACCGGAGTACGTCACAATTGGAGCGGTCGTATCTTATCGGGCTATCCGTCGTGGGCGGCTCTCGTTGCTTCGGTGTACGGCATGGCGATGCCGCTTGGTTTCATCACTACAGGTGGCTACCGAGAAACGGCCGGTCTGACGCCTTACACGCTGCTCGGAGATACCAATGCGCTACGGAATCTGGCACGCCCGAACGTGGCGCCTTGGGGTGATAGCGTCTATCACGAGGCCGACGAGCTCGATGTTATTGCGCGCTACCGTTCGGAAAGGCTGGCTACCCTGCGCGCCGAGAGTGGACTTCTCCCGCGCTCCGAAGCGAGTATGGACGCGCTGCTGCAAGCACGCGCTACAAACAATCAACTTGCCACGCTTGCCGATATCCTCCCCACTGAATTCGTCAGCTCGACGGACCTTGATGGAAACTCGAACGATCTTCTTCGACAGGCACAACTGGCACTCCTCTGTTTTCAAGCCGGCGTGAGCGTAAGCGCTAACTTACAGATGTGGGGTTTCGATACGCACGAAGAGCACGACACCATGCACACGCAGCCCCTGGCGACTCTCGTGCGAGGGATTGAGTATCTCTGGGATACGGCGGATGCGATGGGCTTGGCGGATCGTCTCGTCGTGGTTGTCAGCTCCGACTTTGGGCGCACTCCCCACTACAATGACGATAACGGTAAAGACCACTGGCCGATCGGTAGCACGATCCTAATGCAACGCGGCGTCGATTGGACGAACCGCGTGATCGGTGCCACTGATGAAGTACACGAAGCTCGACCGCTCGACCCTGCCACGTTGCAGGTCTCGGGTGCCGGCGTACATATCGAGCCAAGGGACGTGCAGCAGGCGTTGCGGACGCTCGCCGGAATCGGATCCCACGCGAACTCGCTGCAGTTCCCGCTCGACGATTCAAGTTTTAATTTCTTCGATGCGTCGCTTGGTAGTACGCAGACGAGTTAGTTCAGGCTCGCTCGAGTCTCAGCCCTTTAGCCGAGTTCATTTAATCTGTTGATTAGCATGCGCAGCCGTCCATACTGACGCATGTCGAAGCACAGTAGCAGGCGAGGCAGATCCGCGGCCTCCGGCTCGTCGGACTCTTCGTCATAGGGGCCACGCTCGGTGATGGGTTCATCGGAAAGAATGTCGGCGAACTCGGTCGAGAGTGTTTCCAGCACCGATTTGTCGACGTAGTGGTTGGTTCGAATAACCAGCTTACCGCGGATGTTCCGCGATGAATGATAGACACTATAGAAGTCGGTGATTTCGCGCACCGCTTCGCCGAGATCGTCGGTGACCTTGTATAGCGCGAGGTCGTCGGGCCCGATTAGCTCCTTGCGCAACAGGTGTTCTTGAACGTATTGGTGCCACGTCTTCCAGTACGTGCCCTTCGGAACATCGAGAAACACAATCGGCACAAGCTGCGTCTTACCCGTTTGAACCAAAGTCAGCGTTTCGTAGCATTCGTCGTGTGTGCCGAACCCGCCGGGGAACAGAGCAACCGCGGATGATTCTTTGAGGAAGAACAACTTGCGTGTAAAGAAGTATTTGAAGTCCGCGAGCTTCGCATCGTCTTTGATGACCGAGTTCGCCGATTGTTCGAACGGAAGGCGTATGTTGACGCCGAAACTTTTGTCCCTGCCGGCCCCTTCATTACCTGCTTCCATGATGCCGGGTCCGGCGCCGGTGATTACCATGAAGTCGTGTTCGGCGATGCGTGCGGAGAAATCACGCGCGAGCCGATACTCGGCGGAGTCTGGAGAAGTGCGCGCCGAGCCGAAGACCGTGACCTTGCGCGCCGTAGAGTAGGGGCCGAAACATGCTAGCGCGTCGCGTATCTCCATGAGCGCGGCGTCGACGAGCTTCAGGTCTGGGACGGGCACTCCGTCTGTGCCCAGAGCGAGCGCGGTCTCGACGAGGCTTCGTGTGAGGCGTTGCGTGCGGGTATCGGTGTCGTCAATGCCCGCTTCACAGAGAACCGTGGCGATCGCGTTCTCGAGCGGTGTGGATTCTGTCTTCTTAGTCTTGGCCATATAGAGGATGAGGATCCATTGTAGTCGATCGGGGCGCTTCGTGCAGGGGGAGTGGATTTTCTTGTAAGCCCCAGCGCGGGATGAATGATCGGATCCCGCTCGCTACAGTGTACCCTAGTCATGGAACTTGAACGGACAGCACCGCTCCAGCGCGATATTCGAGAGGGCTGGTTTCTGCTTGCGCGCATGGCGTTATACGCGACCGTGGTAACGCTGGCGGTACACTGCGTCGTGGTAGCCGCAGACAGTGGATATGCTTCGGTGGTCGCCCAGGAGTTCGGGCCGATCGAGATCCTCCAGGCGATCCTCGCTGGACTGGGTTTCATCGGTTTCGTCGTTGCCGCGAGAGCAGGTGACGAGACGGCGGCCGTCGCCGAGATAGTCGCCGCGGGTCTGCTCTTCATGACGATTCGCGAACTCGACTACCCCCTCGATCTCGCGCTGGGCCAGGGCTCCTACAAGTACTTCAACACGCCGGTCGTCGCCTGGGCGCTCTACGTGATCGTACGATCACGTAAGATTCTGCCGGCACAAGTTGCCGCGTTTGTCAGATCGCCGGCCGGTTATCTTGCAATGTTCGGTCTCTTCTTCGCCGTTATGTATGGGCAAGTAATAGGGCAGAAGGAACTCTGGCTGGGGCTCTCGCCTGAGCGTGAAACGATGATGTTCGTCAAGAGAACAGTGGAAGAGATATCGGAGATGCCGGGATATTTCTTGCTCGCGTTTGCGTCGCTCGAGGCGGTGCTTCGTGCGCGCCAGCGGCGCCGACACGCGTTGGGAATGCGCTAGAGGCCCGGCCTCTAGGGTAGCCGAGCTAGCGGAAAGCCGTCGGACTTAGTGATCTTGCCGTCGATCTCGACGAACGCTTCGACACCGGCCGCTTGTGCGGCTGCGATCCCGTCGGCACCCAGAACGATGAGCGCCGTCGACCAGACTTCGGCGGCCGTCGCGTTCTTTGCGAACACCGTGGCCAAGCGTGGCGGCGGCACCGGGGTGAGCGTTTGAGGATCGATGATGCTCCCAGCAGGATCGCTCGGATCGAGCGCTCGTGAAGTGGAGAGGGATGCCTCGTCGAGTATGACCGTGCCGTGAATGGTGCCGGCCGCGTTACCGACGACCAGTACTTTCCAATTCTCAGCTCCGTTCTCGGGGCGCCCGCGTGCCATTTGGCTCGACCCGCCGAAATCCAAATAGTACGCCGTAGCGCGCTCTCCGAAGAAGCGAACAATCGCATCGAGCGCGATCCCCTTGCCGATCCCTCCACAGTCCAGAGCGGCGCCTCGTCGAAGGCGTATGCCCTTGTCTCCAACAGACACGGCGTTTCGGATCCGGTAGATGTCGAGCGATTCGCCTTCGCGTCGTCCCGGATTCGGCTCTCCGCGTCGCCAACGCTCAACGATTGGTCCGACGCCCGGGTCGAAGGCACCGCGCGTGACCAGGGAATATTTCATCATGAGGCCGATCGCCTTGAGCAGGTCGTTGCTGACCGGATGTATGACGCCTTGGGTGGCGTTCAGAAGCGCGAGCTCCCCTTCGGGCCGCCAGGTGGTTAGTACGTCGTCCCAGTGGCGAGCGGCATCGAAGGCACCGCTCAACAATGCGTCGGCGGTTTCTTGATCTTCGGCTACAACCGTTACCTCGAGAACGGTGCCCATGACCACATTGCCACCGCGTGCAGTTGCCGCGCGGCCGTCGCTCGCGCCGATTACAAGGATCAGCACGCAGCCGAGCCATGCCAGTGGACGGATACGAGAGCGGATCGTGCTTGGCGCGGAACTCAAAGGTCGAACAGAGGGGAGCAAACCGACGGACTCAGGATTCGGATTCGTCGTATTTGCTGGGCTGGTCGAACAGCAAGGCGCGGCCGACCGCCAACATGAGAAATAGGAGGACGCCCTCGAGCGTTACGAAGAAGAAGATTTTGCTGTATGCGAAGCCCGGGTGGATGAATCGGACTCCCCAACCTGACAACTCGTTGGCGAACGCTGAGAAGAAAGATAGGCCGATCCCCAGCGCCTTGGTTTTCATCGACAATGGCACGAAGAGCAGTAGGTGGGTCAGCGTCAGCAGCATGATGCCGATGGCGAAGCCGTGGAAGTGCAACACCTCGAGCAGGCCGAGCAGGGAACGCGGCTGCATGAACTTTTCTTCGTTCCCGCCGTAGTAGTCGACGATCGATGCGGGATTGAGGCTCATCTTCGAAAAGAAGAGGCCAGCATTCGTGATCCAGAGAGTGAAGGTATAGAGGAGAAAACACCAGACGATCACCTTCAACAGGCGATTGCGTGTCCATTCGCCGGTGACGACGAAACGCACTCAGTTGTTCTCCGACAGAAGGACCTCGTAGATCGCCAGCGCGCGGCGGACGCCGCCAAGCACAGCGCGGCTGCTCAGTGTGGAGCCGGTGACGCCGGCAATGTCGCGGCCGAGTCGCAGATCGTCGGTGAGTGAGCGGTCTTCGAGTAGCGCGAGCCAGCGATTGCTGGGCATATATTCAAGCGGTTCGTGGAACGCGAGAATGTGGGTTGCTGCTACGGTCCCGTCGGGATCGAGAACGACGAGAAACGTTTCCGGCAGTGTGCGCACTAAGTGTGTGTCGAGAATGGCGTGCCCGAGAATTTCATCGCCTCGACGAGCCGTGTAGACGGTAATGAGATCCGAATCCAGAGCAGCGATAGCCAACTGTTGGATGGCGGCGCGCTGCGCTTTAGTAAGGAAGTAGTCTTTCGCGTCGACCGTATCGGCTTGAGGGAAGGCTACTTCGAACATCTCGCTGCGCGCGGTAAAGACAGTGGCGTCGGCGGGTACGCTGGAAAGCAAGATCGCTGTAATTGCCGCTAAGGCGACGCCGGGTAGTGTGGTTTTCTGCATGTTCGTGTGGGGATTTTCTCACGTGGCAATTGCGGGCCGGATCGCTCCCGGGAGCCACGTTTTGGCTAAGTGATTTTGATTATGATTGTCAATGTCGTTTTCATAGTCAAGCCAATTTGACCCCAGGCGGGCGATTCCCGGCCCTTGAACTTGCACATGCCTGATTTCCTGAAGATATTTCCGCTATGACGGCGCTCGAGATCATAGCCCGCGGCGGCCCGGTGATGGGGGTCCTGTTGGGGTTGAGCGTTTTCGCGACCGCAATATTGCTCAGCAAACTCTGGCAGTTTGGCCGTATCGGACTGCGGCGAACCGGTTTCGTGGAGCCCATTCTGGAATTGATCGCCGCTCGGAGGCTCGACGCCGCGCGTGAGCGCCTCGCAACGATTCGCCATCCCACGGCCAGGGTTATCGAGGTGGCGGTTCGCGTGGGGCCGGACCCAGCGAAGTCCGCCACCGCCGCCCAGGCCGAGGTGGCGCGTGTCGGCACGCGCGAGTTGCGTGATCTCGAATCTTGGCTGCGTGCGTTGTCATCGATCGCGCACCTCAGTCCCTTGGTCGGGCTTCTTGGCACTGTCATCGGGATGATTCTTGCCTTCATGCAGGTTGAGCGCGCTGGATCGACGGTCGACCCGGCCTTGTTGTCTGGCGGTATTTGGCAGGCGCTTCTCACGACCGCGTACGGTCTGACAATTGCCATCCCCTCGATGGCCGCGTTTCATCTATTGGAAGGCGAGGTTGATCGTGTCCGTGCGTCGATGAAGGACGCTTCGGTCGTGGTGCTAGGTAGCTTCGACAAACTCGAAGGGCTGGCCGAAGCGGACTTCGCAGCCGAAGACCGACACGAAGAGGCATCCGATCATGCAGTTTGACGGCCGCGCACGGGTATCGACGCGTATCGATATGGCGCCGTTGGTCGATGTCGTCTTTCTGTTGCTGATCTTCTTCCTTCTCACTAGCAGCTTCGTATCCAACCGTGCTATCGAATTGGACCTGCCGACCTCAACGACGGCGGCGGCGGTTCCGGAACCCCCGCTTGTGGTGTCTATTCTTGCAGACGGTACCGTGCGATTGGGTGATCAGCCGGTGGCGACGGCACATCTGGCCTCGGCCTTAGCCGTGCAAATGAGCCGCGATTCATCGGGCGAAATCGCCATCCGGGCAGATGAGAGTGTTGACGTTGCACGTCTCCTCGTAGTGCTCGACGCGGTACGCGAGGGTGGTGGTAGGGAGCTTTCGCTCATGGCTGAACCGGGAGCGACCGAGTGAATGTTGCATCTCCGAGATTTACGCTGAGCCTTGCCGCGGCGCTCGTACTGCATGCAATGGTCTTGCTTGGCACACGTACACCTGCGGTAGTGCCGTCGCTCGCACCTGCGAAACTGTCGCTGCGATTCGCAGTGACGCCCAAAGGATTGACTGCCCCAGTGATGCCCGTCACGCCGTCGCCCGCTCGGCCTACGGTGCGCCCACAACTGCTGCAGGCGACTCGCCCCGTCGTGCCGGTTCCGGTCGCCGACCGACCTCTTGATTTCGCTTCGTCATCGCGCGCGGCCCGGTCGGTAGTGCCGAAACCGACGTCCGAAGCCGCGCCGCAGCAGATCACGAGCGTCGCAACTCCGAACGACTCGGCTGCTGCGGCCGATACTGCGGGCGCCCGAGTGCGCTACGAGCAGGCACTTGCCGCTTGGCTCGATCGGCACAAGTACTATCCCGCAACGCTCAGACGTCGCCGTCTTGAGGGCGAGGGCGTCTTGCGCGTTGAACTCGACCGAGAGGGCAAAGTCGTCGCGCTCGAGTCGTTCGCGCCGTTGCCCGACGCTCTGCTCGAGCGGGTGGCGATGGACTGGGTTCGTCGCGCCGACCCGTTCCCGCCGGTTCCCCAAGAGATCGCCGGTGCGTCGTATCGCGTGCGATTCCCGGTGCGTTTTCGTCTTGACTAGTTCATCTTAGACGGGCCTGGGCGTTGCCCAGCATACCCACGGGCGTGTATCATCAACGGTGACACTGAGGTGTCTCGTGCCGAGGAGCCGTTCGCAACATGTATGTGGGCGACGAAAGACGGTGCGCTAGCAGCCGAGCAAGCCGCGAGAGTGCGCTGTGGCCGGCAGGCTGCGTGGATGTCCGAATCGTCGTTGGGCGAAGAAGCATCGGCTTTGGTCCGTGCCGTCTTTAGACGTTGTCGCGGTCCGGGCGGCGACTTCAGGCGATTGGGGGGAGCTTAGCATTCACGGTGCGCGCATATCCGAAATGCGCGCCTTAGCCCGTCGAATGTTGGTGGAAGATGTTGTGGCCGTGAGGGAGGAGATCGGACAGATGGACAAGCAAGAAGAGCGCGAAGGGATGGAAGCTCCAGTCTTCTCCATGCGGGTGAAGTCGGCGAAAGTAGGCGAGCATGAAGAGGCTCTAGGGTCGGATATTGCTCGAGCACTGACAGGATTTATGACCGCCGGCCGAGGCGGCATTGGGGGATTGATCGACGTCGGCACTCGCCTGGGTGCGATTGTCGCGGAACGCGGCGGCGATCTTGCTGCACAGCTCAGCGTTGCGACCTTCGTCGACGACCTTTATGCGCTGCTCGGCATCGCCTCTACGCGGGCCTTGGTCGAACTCGACGAGCGCGTTGACGACGTAGAACTCAAAATGGATCACGTTGCGCGACAACGAACGCGCGAAGAACTCATGCTGTTGCATCAACGCCTCGGTGAGCTTGAAGCGGCGGTACGATCACGAGGCATCGCCAACGATCCTGTTATCGATCTTGGTGGTGTGATGGGTCGGCTCAATGAAATCGAGTCTCGGATCGACGAGATCCCGTAGCCCGACAGTTCACTCTCGGCCAGATTCGGATTTAACCGGCGCTCATTCGCTTTCATCGTAGGCGGCAGCCAGCAGCTCAACGGGGTGGAGTACGCGTGTGTCGTGCCCCGACCGAGCCAGCGCACGTTCGAGTTGTAAGATACAGCCGACGTTGCCGACCGCGACGACGCGCGCATTCGACTCGGTCACCAGTTCCGCCTTGCGGGCTCCGAGTGCCAACCCCATTTTAGGATGATCAAGATTGTAGCTACCGGCGCTGCCGCAACAGATGTTGTTCTCGCCCAAGTCCTCCGGCACTCGACCCACGGCCGACTCTACGATGGTACGCGGCTCGGAAGAGACGCCGGCCGCGTGCAACAGATGACACGCATCGTGGTAGACGATCTTGCCGGCCAACGGGGTCGTCAGTTGTGGGATTTCGTAACCTACTTCGACCAATAGTTCGGTGACTTCGACCGCGCGCTCCGACATGGCGTGTGCGTCGTCGGCTAGCTCGGGATCGTCAGCTAGTAAGCGGCCATAGTCCTTGACCATCGCGCCGCAACCGGCAGCGGTGGTGACCACACGCTCGAGCCCCGACCGAGAGAACGCACGAACGTTTAGTCGTGCCTGTTCCAGTGCCGTCGCTTGATCGCCGGAATGCATTGCGAGTGCGCCGCAACAACCCAACGCACGATCGTTCGCGACGTTGATATCATTTCTGTGAAGTACTTCGACGGCGGCGCGATTGATTTCGGGTTTCAGGCGATCGCCGACGCACCCCGTGAGAAGCGCAACTTCGAGCTTCGCTGTGCTCGGCGGTGCGACGCGACTCCGTTCTCGCGGCGATACGTCGCGCAGCACTTGCGCGTCACCGGGGCGAGGGAAGATATCGAGGCCGGGAAGACGGCGTCGCAGCGCGAACAGTCCGACACGATCCAGGATGGCCGCAATGCGAAGTCCAAATCCAAAGAAGGTTTCGTTTGCAGCGACGAAGCCGACTAGAAGCCTCCACGGATTGCGACGTACTGCGGCACGTATGCGCGGGCGAAATTCCTCGATGCGTTCACCGTAGCTCACGCCCGAGGGACAGGCGGATTCGCAAGCCAGGCAGCCGAGGCAACCGTCGAGATGCGCCACTGCTGCTGCATCCAACGACAACGCTCCGCTCTTCACCCCTTCCATGATGTATATACGCCCGCGCGGTGAGTCGGCTTCGGTACCAAGCACCCGGTAGGTCGGGCAGGTGTCGAGACACAAACCACAGTGCACGCACGGCAGGCCGGGATTGCTTTCAACAGGCATCGTTACAGTCCACCCACGTACCGTCCGGGCGACAGTATACCATCGGGATCGAATGCATCTTTGAGTTGCCGCATGAGAGTAAACCCGGCAGGGCGATCTCCCCAAACGTCGAGTATTCTCTTTATCTCACTCGGAGCGCGCTCGAGTATGGTCGTTGCGCCGGTGGTAGCTGCCGCCTTCGTGATCCGACGTACGAAGCCAAGCGCACGTCGCGGATCCTCCTCGATGGTGCGCACGCGCATTACCGCATCTCCAAGTCGACCGCCGAGCGATGTCGTTTCATCCGGCTCGCCGATTGCTTCGGCGACCGCCTCGGCCGTCGCGACGCCGCTAGCCGGACGGGCGGAGACGCGCAGCACGAGCGTAGGTCTTCCGGCGGCGCGTACGGGTGTCGCGCGTTCGAACGGCCGACACTTCTTGCCGGCGAGCCCCTCGATCACTTCTTGTTGGTAGTCGACTTCGCTCTGGGTCCCTTCGATCTTAATCGCGGCCCGCCATCGCACCGTCTCTTTGGTCAACTCGAAATCAAGACACGCAAGCGGAAGCTGTGAAGCGTAGAGCGCGGCCCGTAGCTTCTCGAGTTCTGCGACATGCTCGCAATCGACAGCCACCCAGCGCTCGGCCAACGGGATAGGATGTGCTCGGAGCGTCGCCGAAGTGATGATGCCGAGCGATCCGTAGGAACCTGTGAACATTCGTACTAGGTCGTAGCCTGAGACGTTCTTTACGACCTTGCCGCCGGGCTTAAGTAGCCGCGCCTTGCCGTCGACGACCGACAAGCCGAGTACGAGATCGCGAGGAGTGCCGAAGCCGTAGGCATAACTTTCGGTCGCGTTGCACGCGACAATGCCGCCGATCGTTGCGCGATCATCAGCCCTCTGGTCGATGCACACACGCTGGCCGTGTTTTGCGAGTGCCAGATTCAGCCGCGAAAGACTCACACCCGCTTGCGCAGTAACGATCATGTCTTCGGGACTGTGCTCGAGTATCGATGCCATGCCGCCGAGTGAAACGCGTAAATCGAATGCGCGTGCGATGTTGCCGAGTCCGAGTTTGGTTGCACCGCCGACACTTATCATCGCCAGCTTCGCGCGACGCGCCTCATCGACGACGCGCACCACATCGTCGTCGCTGCGAACGGTCAGCACGTATGCAGGAGCGATATCGTCCACGCCGTCCGCCGATCGACCGCGGCGCATCTGACCGGGGTGAAGAGAAGCGGCCAGCCCTGACGGCAGCGCGATGTCCGGTGTACCGTCCATCGATCAACCACCGCCCCGCGGTCGCGGACGCTTTATCTCGATGCATGCCCGATCGGTTGGAAAAATCTTGTGCGGATTACATAGCCCGGTCGGATTGAACACTCCGCGCAGATCCGCCATTGCGGCAAGGTCGTCATCCGAGAACGATTTCGACATGAGATCGATCTTTTCAATACCGATCCCGTGTTCTCCGGTGAGCGAGCCGCCGAGTTTCACACAAGCGGCCAATATCTCATGGCCGGCAGCAACTACCCGCTCGGCTTCGTTGTCGTTCTTGTCGTCGTAGAGAACGAGAGGGTGAATGTTGCCGTCGCCGGCATGCATCAGGTTCGCGATGCGCAGGTCGTATCGTGAAGCGATTTCCGCGATTGTTTCCACGATCTGGGGCAGCTTGCTGCGCGGAACTACCCCGTCTTGCGTGCAGTAGTTCCGAGCAAGTCGTCCCATCGCTCCGAACGCGCGCTTTCTTGACTTCCAGAGGAGCGCACGCTCGGCTTCGTCCGCGGCACGGCGAACGTCGGTGGCGTTCTCGGCTCGGCAGGCATCGTCGACTCGACCGCACAGTTCTTCTAAACCCGCTTCCAGACCGTCGAGTTCGATGATCAGCACGGCACCTGCATCGGCGGGAAAGCCGAAGCCATATGCGGCCTCGACCGCCTCGATGACCAACGCATCCATCATCTCGAGGGCGGCTGGAATGATGCCGCCGGCGATGATTCTGGAAACGGCCCGGCTCGCCTCGAGAATGCCCGGAAAGATCGCGAGCAACGTGGTGACCGCCTGTGGTTTGGCCGTGAGCCGAAGAGTTGCCGCGGTGGCGATACCAAGCGTACCTTCGGAACCGGTGAGGACTCCGGCCAGGTCGTAACCGATGGTGTCGCTACGACGGTCGAGACGAACGATCTCGCCGTCGGGCAGCACCATTTCGAGACCGAGGAGATGGTTGACGGTCACGCCGTACTTGAGCGTGTGCGGCCCTCCGGAATTCTCGGCGATGTTGCCTCCGATCGTACACGCGCTCTGGGAAGACGGATCCGGCGCATAGTGGTAGCCGAAAGACGCAACGCGGCGGCTGACTTCGAGATTTACAACGCCGGCTTCGACCTCGATCTCACGATTGGCGATGTCGAGGCGGCGGATTTTCCGCATGCGGCTGGTACCGATCATCACGGGAATTTCGTGCGGTAGACAGCCGCCGCTCACTCCCGTTCCGGCGCCGCGGGGCACGAACGCAACGCCTTCGCGGTGACAAAGACGCACGACGCGGCTCAGCTGATCGGTGTCGGCGGGCAGCACGACCAACTCCGGCAGCGCTTTTTCCATCGTGTAGCCGTCACATTCATAGACCCGCAGGCCGGCTGCTGAATCGATGAAGCCTTCTGCTGTGACAACGTCCTTGAGGCGACGACGAAAGGAGCCTGGCAGCGGCATTACTCGTCCTCTCGCCGCATCGGCCCAACGATGAGGTCGGTGGCCTTGGCGAGATCAAAATGTTCAGCAATGTGCGCGGGCTTGAGCACGGCGCGGCCATATCATCAGGAACGCCCTGTTGTATTAAGCGTCCTGCCCCACTATGCAGACGGCGCGATGGGTGGCCTGAACATGCCTGCAAGACTTCTCCTCGGGCCCGGGCCTTCGATGGTCCATCCCCGTGTCCTCGCAGCGCTCGCGCAACCGCCGGTGGGTCATCTCGACCCCGAGTTTTTGTCGCTTCTCGACCAAGTTCAGGCTGATCTCAAGCGCCTTTTCAAGACCAAGAACGAGCTGACCCTGCCCATCTCCGGAACCGGCTCAGCCGGCATGGAGGCCTGTTTTTCCAACCTAATTGAGGATGGAGACGAGGTTGTTATCGGTGTTAACGGGGTCTTTGGAACCCGTATGGCCGAGGTCGCGGGCCGGCTTGGCGCCCAGGTCGTGACTGTCAAGTCTGAATGGGGCGACATCATCCATCCCGGCGCGGTTCGTGAGGCGTTGGCGGCCTGCCGCAAGCCCTCGCTTGTCGCCGTGGTCCACGCTGAGACGTCGACCGGGGCATGGCAGCCGCTCGAAGAGATCGGCGCGCTCGCCCGTAGCCACGGTGCGCTGTTCATGGTCGATATGGTGACCTCGCTCGGCGGCTGCCCCGTTGAGGTGGACGCCTGGGGGATCGATGCTTGTTACAGCGGCACGCAGAAATGCCTGAGTTGCCCGCCGGGACTCTCGCCGGTTTCACTCAGTGAGCGAGCCGCGAAAAAGATAGCGACCCGCGATTCGAAACCCCGTAGTTGGTACCTGGATCTCTCCCTGATCGGCAGCTACTTCGGTGGCGAGCGGGTGTACCACCATACGGCACCGATCTCGATGGTCTATGCCTTGGCCGAGGCGCTTTCGCTCGTCCATGAAGAGGGCCTCGAGAGGCGTTTTGAGCGCCACGAGCGCAACCATCTCGCCTTACTTGCGGGTTTGGCGGTGCTCGGCATCGAGCCGGCCGCCGCCGCGGGCTATCGGCTGTGGATGCTCAACAGCGTGCGCGTGCCCGACGGAGTCGACGAAGCTGCGGTTCGGCGTCGATTGTTGCTCGATTACGGTATAGAGATCGGGCCGGGACTCGGGCCCTTGGCCGGCGAGGTCTGGCGGATCGGTCTCATGGGAGAATCGAGTCGCCCGGAGAATATTCGGCGCTTACTAACCGCGCTTGCCTGCGAACTCGGCGGAGACGGAGTAGCCGCTGTACGGGAAGCTGATGCCCAACTGTCAAGGGTCGGATCCTGAAATTTGGGAAACCTTTATCATGTACGTTGACATCCACGTCCCGTGTCCCAGAATGAATCTGCCGGGCAGACTATGATCCTGCCTCGGCACTCCGACTAGTTCCGTTTTGGTGTTGTGGGGATGATGAGGCTTTGGATTAGAGGTATCGCCGCGCTGGCGATACTGCTGTTACTACCCGGATGTTACGGCGTTCGAATACGGGTCGATGTGCCCGAGAGCACTCGGCTGCGCACGATCGCGACTCCTAGGAACATTTACGCGGACGATCTCGATTTCGGCGGACTTCGACAGGCCGCCGACATGAGCCGCGACTATTTCCGTCGATCGACCCAGAGCATCGGGTTTTCGCTCGGCCGCGATACCTTTTCTAAGGCGCAGATCGCAGCCTCTATCGATGCCTTTATGCGCATCATGGAGGAAACGCCCTCAGGCCAGGTCGGGCGTCGCATCGCGCGGGAGTGCCGCGCCTATACGCCTATGCGCACGCCGCGATTTACCGCCTACTACGAGCCGGTGCTGACGGCGAGCAAGGAAAAGACCGAACGCTTCCGGTATCCGGTCTACGCAAAGCCGGATGAGCTGACGCTGGTGCGACTCGCCGACTTCTTCCCCGACGATTTGCGCCACCTTCACGGTTCCGTGGATTCGGGCAAGCTTCTGCCCTATCTCACCCGCCAGCAGATCGACGGCAACGGTCGTCTCGACGGCCGCGGGCTCGAACTGGCATGGGTCGACGACCCAGTCGCGCTGTTCTTCTTGCACATTCAAGGATCCGGACGGCTGCGTATCGACGACGGTGTCATGCGCGTGAACTATGCCGCGAGCAACGGCCTGCCCTACACGAGTATCGGTCGCTATATGCTCGACAATGGCATCCTGAGATCCGGCTCCTCGGGCGCCATCCGGACCTATCTGTCGGGCAATCCGAACGCGCGCGACGACATCATGTTCAGGAATCAACGCTATATCTTCTTCCGTGAAGTCGAGTTGGCGGCGAACGAGGGCCCGATCGGTTCGTTGGGCGTGCCGCTGGTAGCGGGTAGGTCGATAGCAACCGATTCGAGATACATCCCGCCGGGCGTGCTCATGTACATTCGTTCCAAACGACCGATTACCGACGAAAATGGTGAACTTACCGGCTGGGAAAGCTTTTCGCGCTTCGCGTTCAGTCACGATTCGGGTGCGGCGATCAAGGGGCCGGCGCGGGCCGATATCTACTGGGGCGAAGGCGAGGAAGCGGGGGCGCAGGCGGGTTACATGAGCCAGGGCGGCAAGATGGTCGTATTGATGTGCGGGGTCAGCCCGAATCGCGCCGGAACGCGTCGCGCCGGCCAATCAGGCCGGGCCTTCACGAGGGTCGCCTGGACTGATGTGGTCGACGGCCATGGAGCGACGGCCGGTGCGGGAATGTAGGCTGCGCGCCCACCTTATGGTTCTCAAAAAAGGCCCACCATGATGGTGGGCCTTTTTTTTGGAGCGACGCTTGACTGGCTAATTGATTTTGATAATGAAAGTCAAAGTCAATTTAGGGAGGACTGGTCATGCGAGCGCTCAAATATCTATTTTTCTTCATCTCGAGGGCATCAGCCGTTGCTGCCGTGCTCGCAGTGCTGGCGGTCTCGAGCCCGCTGACAGTGTCTGCTGCGGGCTCCGGCGAGACCGACGCGCGGGTCGATGAACTGGAGCGCAAGCTCGAGATCATCACCGAAGAGCTTCGCCGTATCCGGGACGAACGCTCGGCGCCGGCCATTTCGGAATCTGTGGCCAAGGGCATACCCACCGGCGGTGGCGGTACCGACGCGCCGGGAGCGTCGAAGGTGTATGCCGCAGCAGTGCAGCAGGTTTCGATCGGCGGCTACGGTGAGTTCAACCTCAAGAGCACGGTCGACGACGATGACGGTGAGGATGACGTCTTCGATCTTCTGCGCTTCGTCTTGTACTTCGGGTACAAGTTCACCGACCACATTGTTTTGAACAGTGAGATTGAGTTCGAGCACGCTTCGACCGGCGGAGACGGTGAGGTGTCGGTTGAAGCCCTCTATCTCGACTATCTTTTAAACGAGTATGTGAACCTTCGGGCCGGCCTTCTGCTGATGCCGGTTGGCTTCGTCAACGAGTTGCACGAGCCGCCGTTCTTCCACGGCAACGATCGCCCCGCGGTAGAGCGCCAGATCATTCCAAGCACGTGGCGTGCCAACGGAGCAGGCGTCTATGGGAACATCACGCCGAGTCTCAGCTATAAGTCGTACGTCGTGACGAGCTTACTCGCCGACGAATTCTCATCCAGTAACTTGCGTGGCGGGCGGCAGAAAGGCTCCAAAGAGAAGGCCAATGATTGGTCCTGGGTTGGTCGGTTGGATTGGGAGCCGACGGCGGGGCTGGATCTCGGTGGTTCGATCTACGTCGGTAACCAAGGGCAGAACCAAGAAGTCGCGACGGCGTTTGATATCGACGGCAATCCGACGGCCACGACTAAAGTGAGTGCCTTGATGCAGATGTACGAAGCGCACCTGCAGTGGAAGTATCGTGGGTTCGAAACGCGTCTTCTTGGTGTCTATACCGACCTCGAAGATGCCGACGTGCTTAGCGTGGGCGCGGGCGAGACCATTGCCGAGAACATGATGGGGTGGTACGCCGAGCTGGCCTACGACGTGGGACCGGTTTTGTTCCCCAACAGCGAGAAGTACGTCGCGCCATGGTTCCGTTATTCGAAGTACGACACCCAGCACGATGTGCCGAGCGGGTTCTCTCCGGATCAGAGCAAAGACCGCAACGCGTACGAGATGGGAGTGACGTTCAAGCCGATTCCGAACGTTGCGTTGAAACTCGACTACCGCATTCAAGATGCGCGGTCGGGAGATCAACCCGACGAGGTGCGAATCGGCGCCGGTTTCATCTTCTAGAAAGCGCTGGGCGTCGGGCGATCGGCAATTGAACGCGCGGAGGTTCGGTTGTGGGTCGCTCGGCGCATTACCAGGCTGAGTAGCCGCCATCGACAGGAATGATGGTGCCGGTAACGTAGCTCGAAGCCGGGCTTGCCAAGAACAGCGCCGTCGATTCCAATTCGCCGGTACGTCCGATGCGCCCGAGTGGGGTCGCGCCGCCCATACGATCGACGATGTCGGCTTTTTCCAAGCTGCCGCTGGTCATTTCGCTGGGAAACCACGCCGGTGCGATTGCGTTTACCGTTATCTCTCGTGCGGCCCATTCGACGGCAAGCTGGCGAGTGAGATTCTCCACGCCGCCTTTGCTCGCCGCATACGACGATAGGCGGAACAGGGAACTGGCTTGGTGGCCAAAGACGGATGCGATGTTGATGATGCGTCCGCCTTGGCCGCCGCGGTCCATCGAGGCCGCTGCCAACAGCGAACACTGGAACAAAGCCGTGAGATTGAGTTCGAGGGTGCCGTCCCAAGCTTCGGGCCACTGCTTCTCGGCTCTACCTGTCGGTGAGATGCCGGCGTTGTTCATGAGGACGCCGACCGTTCCGAGTTCGCTCTCGATGCGCTCGAAAGCCTTCTGGCACGCGGTGCGGTCGCAGATATCGACCGGAATGGGCAGGGCGCGCACACCAAAATCGCTTTCAATCGTTCGTGCGGCATCGCGCAGCCGATCCTCGCGCCGAGCGAGCAGCGCGACATCTGCGCCAGCCGCAGCGAACACCCGCGCAAATTCGACCCCCAATCCCGATGAAGCGCCGGTCACCACAGCAACTTTCCCGCTGAGGCTGAACAGCTCTTCGAGTTTGCTCAAGTAAGGATTCCTTTGCTGCGGAGGCTTTCGACGGCTGCGTCTACGTCGTCACAGAACTCGACGAGAGCCATATGGGTGTCGGAGATTTCGAGAAGTCTGCGCACGTCGTTGATCACCTTTTTCCAGTCCTTGCCGACGACGATCAGGGGACGGGGCAGAATGAGTCTCATGTAGAGGTGATTCCAGGCCAGCGCGAGTTCGGCCAGTGTGCCGATGCCGCCTCCGAGCGTGACCATGGCGTTGCTTCCTTCAATGAGGCTCCGCAAGCGGTCGTACAGATCGGCGCTCGGCCGATTGTCACTTAGGTATTCATTCGGCTCGCGCATCGTCCAGCCCTGCACAGTGAATCCGACGGCCCGGCCGCCGTTTTCGACTGCGCCACGTGATGCCGCTTCCATCACCCCGCCATATCCTCCGGTTGCGACGTTGCCGCCGCCTAGCGCAATGAGTTCACCGATGCGCAGCGCCGAGGCATAGTCGGCGTCCTCGGGCGTGCTCATCGAGCTGCCATAGACCGAGATTAGAGGTCTCGAAGAACTAGCGCTGTGCATGACGTTACTCTCACGCATCGTTTGAACCCGCTCTGGGTTCGAGGAAGAAAACGGGCGCGTTCCCAACTACGAACGCGGGGCTCGGGTGCGTGCAACTTTAACTGTTGCCGCCCGCCCGCGAGGAAGCAACCGGGTTATTATGAAATTCGAGCCGATAGACACTCGACGGGCAATAAACGGCGTCGAAATCGTCGTAACCGAGTGGGGCGGCGACGGTGACACTATCTTCTTTGGCCATCCGACCGGCTTCTTTGGCAAGATCTGGAAGCCGGTGATCGACCGACTTCGTATCGGTGGCTTCGAAGGCCGAATCATCACCTTCGATCAGCGGGGCCAGGGCATGAGCTCCAAGCACGACAACGACTACTCGTGGGATGAGATGGGCAACGACACCGCCGAACTCGTCGATGAGTTGGATCTGCGAGACGCCGTCGGTGTGGGCCATAGCGCCGGTGCAACGTTTGTCGCATTGGCCGCAGCGCGTCGCCCGGGGCGGTTTCGGCGTCTGGTTCTCATCGACCCGATCCTGCTCGGTTCGATGTCGGTGTCTTCCCGGCGGTCGGGTGGCAATTCCTCGATGGCAAAACGAACGCGCACCCGACGACTCGTCTACGACACTCGTCGGCAGATGTTCGACGCGTATCGAAACCGTGGGCCCTACGCCACGTGGACCGATGAAGCGCTCAATGTCTACGTCGATCTGGGCACGTTCGAGCGGCCGGACGGCACGGTCGAATTGTTATGCCCGGGCCGGATCGAAGCGCAGCTCTACGAAGGCGCGAATGGAGTCGATCCCGTCGCGGAGTTCGATCGCTTGGATATTCCTGTGCTACTTGCGATTCCGGACGGAACCGACGTATTCCGCGCTGCACTCAGGAAGAAAACACTCGACGCGTTGCCAAACGGTCGATTCTTGGAGTTCGCGAACGCGACGCATTTTGTACCGATGGAACAGCCTGACGTCGTCGCAGGAGTGCTTCTTGCCGAGTGCAAGGCATAGGGCTATATGGGCAGCATGTTAGCGAGGCGCACGGCAATGGCGTGGGCTGTCCATACCTACACGGCGTTGGGTGCTGCAGTTGGGTTCCTCGCCTTACAAGCCGCGTTCACGGGCGACTATCAACTTACGTTCATTTTTTTGTCGGTAGCCTTTGCGATTGATGCCAGCGACGGAGCCTTGGCGCGCTACGTGCGGGCCAAGCAGGTCATTCCTTGGATTGACGGCACCTTGCTCGACAATATCGTCGACTACCTGACCTACGTAGTGGTTCCGGTTGCGATCTTCACGCGGCCGGGCGTGCTGCCGGCCGGGTTGGAGTGGACTGCGCTCACCGTTCTGCTCGCGAGCGCGTACGGATTCAGTCGTACCGATGCCAAGGGGCTCATCGATCACTACTTCCTCGGATTTCCGTCGTATTGGAACGTGATGGCGTTTTATATGATCGCCCTCGGCACCACGCCGATCACCAACCTGATTGTCATGTTGACGGCGGTAGTCTTCGTGTTTGTTCCCATGCGGTGGCTGTACCCATCTCGAATGGAGAAGGGCCGCATGGCGATCATATCGCTGGGACTCGTCTGGGCCGTGATGGGCCTGGTACTGATCGCCCAGCTACCCGAGCCATCGGCCGCCCTGGCGTGGGCATCGCTCTTCTACCCCGTTATTTACACCGTGGGGTCAGTCGTCTTTCATTTCAGTAGCGATTCTTAGCGGGGCTAGCCGAGCTAGCCGGTGGCGGCACTCGGGCTGCCGAGCGACTGCTTGGTTGGGCCGACACGCTCGGCAATGGGCAGCAGCTTTTCCTCGTCGAAGCCGTAAAATGCGAGGGCGTTGCCGCCGAGCATTAGGGTGATGTCATCTTCGGGCAGTCCGATGAACGATTCGGTGATCTGCTCACGGGTGAACGGCCACGAGCCCTCAGGATGGGGGTAGTCGCTACCCCACATGATGTTCTTCATGCCGATCTCATGGCGCATCTCGGTTTCGCGACGTGGCATACACGACGCGCCTAGCCGCACGTTGCGCGCGAAATAGTCGCTGGGCTTCATCGACAGGTGGCTTTGGTAGTCACCTAGCTTGGCCGAGTAGTGCGTTTCGCCGTAGCGATGATCGAGCAGGGCTAGGTATTCCGGAACCCAGATCGTTGTTCCTTCGGTGATCGATAGCTTTAGTTTCGGATATCGCTCGAAGATGCCGCCCCAAATGAGGAAGGTGAGGGGGCGGACGTTCCACATGATGACTTCTGAGATATAGATCCCCATCGCGCCCGGCATCGTCGGATGCGTTCTCTCTTTGCCGATCTCAGGCGGGGGGCCGAAGTAGTCGCTGGTGGGTGCGGGCCCGCTGTGGAAGTGAAGGATCACGCCGAGGTCTTCGCAGACCTCCCACAGGGGATTGTACTTCGGGTGGTGGTAGGGGGCCTGCTTGCCCCACATCACGGGAAGCATTATGCCGCCGAGCCCGTTCTCTTTGGCCCAGCGAACTTCTTTGACCGCTTCGTCTACGTCCCACAGCGCGGGAACGATGGCGACGCCGAAACGGCGTGCGGGTTCTTGCGCGACGAATTCGGCGAGCCAACGGTTGTGGGCGCGGGCGCCGGCCCATTGCAGTTCGGGGACTACCCCTTCGGTCGAAAGCGAAATCCCGGCTCCGAATGGGGGCATGTTCCTCTCGGTGATGCCGTCGGGAAAGATCACCTCGGCGGCGATGCCGTCGCCATCGAGCACCTCGATGCGTCGGTCGTGGTTCCAAGCGCCTTCGAGCAGGTGTTCGCGGCCTTTGCGCCATTCTTCGTTGATGTCGCCGACCAAGAACTGCTTCTCCATCAGCTTGGTCATCTCTTCTTGCACAGGGAGCGCGAGGTCGAACGTTTCGTGGTACTGGGCCTCGAGATAGTCGCGGTAGCGCTCCGGTGGGAGCCCTGCATGACAGTCCGATGAGATGACGAGATAGCGATCCATTGAGAACCTCTTAGTTCGGCGTTATCAGAGCCACAACCCGCTCCGGTGCTGGATTCTTACCGCGGCTTACACTCATATGCAACCTTACAGTCGAATGTAAGTTTGTAGGGCTACGGACGCGGGGATTTCAGGGTCTGCGTGCGATCGCGGCCAGTGACATGCCGAATGGCAGCCCTGTGGTCGCCGCGATTTCCGCTTCGACTCGATAGACACCTCGGGCGATCGTATTGAGCGGCTCGGGCAGCGAAAAGATGTCCGCGTTGCCGGCCGATTTGTCCGGTGCATCGGCGCTCCGGATGCCCCGAAGCAGAAACGCGGGCGGCAGGATCGCTGCACTTGCCCAGCCGAGATACTCGATCTCGAGGCTGCTGTGGTCAATCAAGGCCCGCAGCGAACGGCGCGTGTAGCGACGTTTGTGTTCGAGAACCTCGTCGTGGCGACTCCACATCGAAGGCCACGCGGGAACGTGGATAGCGGCCGCGCCGCCGGGCTTGAGCA
>Ga0315336_1001729_pt1 | contig 38876 bp, 30 predicted proteins | sample ASW5metaG_FD_204512 | JGI IMG/M metagenome (GOLD analysis project Ga0315336, IMG submission 204512) | Ammonia-oxidizing marine archaeal communities from Monterey Bay, California, United States - ASW #5 | ecosystem: Environmental > Aquatic > Marine > Intertidal zone | place: USA: California... | reverse complement strand
ACTGGAGCGGCTGTAATCGCCGTTCTGGCGATCGTCTCTGCGGTTTCGAGTATTAATGGAACGATGCTGTCTTCGTCGCGCGTGTATTATGCGATGGCGCGAGACGGGATATTTTTCAAGTCTTTGGGACACGTGCATGAACGCTTCCGGACGCCGTCAAGAGCGATTGTCGTTCACTGCATCTGGGGAGGTGTCATTCTGGTGGTGAGAGGGTCTTTTGAGAACATCGCTGCCGGGATGATATTCGCCATTCTGATTTTCTACACCATGACCACGCTCGCCCTGTTCAAGTTCAGACGCGAAAAAGTGGGCGAAGAAGATGGGCCGGTGTTTAAAGTGCCCTTGTACCCGGTCCTTCCGATCGTATACCTGATAGGCGTCGTGGGGCTTCTGGTCTTTCGTGCCGTATTTGAATGGGAGAAGTCTGCAGTCGACTTAGCTTTTGTCTTAACCGGGCTTCCGATTTCCTACTTTTGGCTAAGAAAAAAGAAAAATAATGCTTCAGACGTTTGATGAAAGAAATAGGAATCTCATCATCAATATTAATGGTGAACTGATTCACCGCGATAAAGCTGGAATCAGCCCGTTTGACAGCGTTGTTCAGGGAGGTGACGGCGTGTGGGAAGGGCTTCGTCTTTATGATGGGCGAATTTTCAAGCTCGTTGAGCATTTGCAACGGCTTCAGGGATCTGCAAAGGCTCTTGCCTTTTCTCAAGTCCCGGAGATTGACTATTTCATCGATGAAATCCGCAAAACGTTGGACGCCAATGAAATGCGCGATGGTGTTCACGTTAGACTAACCCTGACGAGGGGCGTCAAGTTGACCTCAGGCATGGATCCCAGACTCAATCAGGCAGGGCCCACCCTAATTGTCTTGCCAGAGTGGAAGCAGCCCGTCTACGACACGGCTGGTCTGACTTTCATGACGTCCTCTATTCGCCGCTTTCCTCCGGATTGTCTTGATCCAAAGATCCACCACAATAATCTGCTTCAGTCAATTATGGCTAAAATAGAAGCGAATGCTGCGGGTGCCGATTCAGCGCTTATGCTGGACAGAGAGGGATTCATAGCAGAGGCAAATGGAACGCACGTTTTCGTTGTACAGCATGGGTGCGTCTTCACTTCTGCAGCAGATGCATGTCCCGAGGGGATCACGCGAGACACGGTTCTGGAGATCTGCCAACAAAATGGATTTCCAGTTCATGTGGGGAGAATCTCGACCACCGACGCGTACCGAGCAGAAGAAATGTTCTGCACGGGAACGATGGGCGAACTGGCTGCCGTCACGAGGCTCGACGGTAGGACCATCGGAACAGGAGAGCCCGGGCCAATTACCAAGGCGCTTTCTGATCTTTACAGCGAGGAAACTGGCCGGTCCGGATATCAGATTATTTCGTGATGAGGAAAGTGATGAGGGTTACGCGGTTTGTCGCAAGTTTGTGTGTGGGTCTGAGTCTGATACTCGTATCGAGTAGGGTCGGTATGTCGCAGGACATGCTGGTTGTCGGCGATACGCTCTCGTTGCACAACGGAGGACATTCGTTCAATCTGAGAGAAGCACTTCTGGCGAACGATACTTTTGGCTCCGACTCTGTTCAGGTCGTCCTTGTGACCGCTCCGGCTCATGGTCAGCTGCTTTCGACCGGACCCGACAGCTACACATATCAGGCTGAGAATGGCTTCGTAGGACAAGATTCCTTCACCTATTCGATCCAAACACTTCCGCTTCAACGGTTGCGAATAGATTCGTCTGCATCAAGCCTGGATTTTCATACCACCGTTCAGACGGCGATCGGGACTGACGACGACACCGAAAACGTTCCGGTTCAAGGCGAGCTTATCGTCGATATGGGGCCAGATGCTGCCAATATTGATTCACTTCAAATTGTAAGCCTGGACGTAAGGAATCTTCAATCAACAGGGCTTCGCTTCGACTACGGCTTTCCCATTACCGTCGGTACACTGCGGATTAACGCCGATGCGGGAAATATCAGTCTTTTTGCTGCTGAAACGGGTCCCAAAGTAGCCGTTTCAGGGATCTTGAACTCATTTATTCAGGTCGATAACTTGATAGGTGTGAATGTTGAGGCAGATCTTGACGGAAGCGGTGTGCTGAGCAGTCAGGTCCCGAGCGACACCCAGATACTGGCAACAGAGACCAGGCTTGATCTGAGTGGCGTGACAATCGTTCAAGGTGACAATCTGGCGGTGATCATCCCGATCGATTCTTCATTCGAATTCGACTTGAGCGGCAATACGATCCATTTGGAAATCAACGGCTCTCTTCAAGCTCCGGGCGTCTTTGCGCCGCGCAATACATCTGGCGTTGCAACCGTCATTATTGAAGTCGGAGAGGTGACCGCGCGGGATAAAGAGTGGTCGGTTCCTTCAGAATTGGTGATGTCGATCTACCCGAATCCCGCTACTTCGACTCTCAGTGTGGCAGTCACTTCTCCGGTTTTTGGATTCGAGGCTTCGGAGCTGCGCATCGTAGATGTTTTGGGTCGTGTTGTTTCTCAAACCGACCTTAGGATGTCGCCTTTCATTGCGAGTTCAGTTCAAGTAGATGTGTCTCGTCTTCCATCAGGTCTGTATTTCGTGGTTGTTGAGTCTTCAAGAGGTCGTTTGGCCCGATCCTTCTTGCGCCGGTGATGTCTTACCTCGAAGAGGAAGGGAATTGACTCGCATCGATGCCTGATATCCACTACATTCTTGGCCCTTGTCTTTTTTTCCCACACATTCTAGCGTGATTATGAGAAGGTTATTTTCAGTACTGGCCACCGTGGCGTTGTTCAGCACGTTTTCGGTTGCTTCATTTGCTCAGGGATTCGGCGGCGCAGTTGCTGTTTCCGGTAGCGATGTCATCGTAGGCGAAACAGGAAACGGTTCGTTTGCCGGCAGCATCTATGTATTCAACAAAATGGATGACGGATCCTGGGCCGAGTCTTATCAGATGGAAGCCGGATCGGACGCCAGCGGCGGCGACGGTTATGGTCGCGCAATTTCAGCCAATGATTGGCACATGGTTGTTGGCTCTCCGATGACGAACACTGCCTACGTTTACGAACGTCAGGAAGACGGAAGTTGGAATGCAGGAACGGCACTAACGGCTCCTGACGTGATGGAAGAGGATGGATTTGGCAGTCGTGTTGCCATGGGCCATGGATACCTTCTCGTCGCGAGCCTATCTCAGAATGAAAATGCCGGTGCGGTTTACGTATACCGTCAATCTGATAATGGCTGGACACAGGAAGCAAAACTTGCTCCTGAAGGCCTCGCAGCAGGCGCTCTTTTCGGTACTTCGATGGTTGCCGAAGACGGATGGGCTCTCATTGGAGCTCCCGCTCGTGCTGGCGGCTTTGGACGTCGAGGTCAGGAGTTTACCGAAGTCGGATCCGTATACGTGTATGGAAATATGGACGGAGAGTGGACTGAAACAGGTCAGGTTGGACCGCAGGGCATCTCTGAAGGCGGCGGTTTCGGTTCTTCTATAGCCGTTTCGGAAGGTAAAGCAGCCATTGGTGCTCCTTTTGACGCACAGATGTCAGGCACCGTGTCCCTGTTCGATTGGGACGAAGAATCGATGGCCTATTCAGCTTCAGGCAAGTTGGCTCCTTTCGTTTCTGCTCGCGGAAACCAGTTTGGTGCTTTCGTCAGTATTGACGACTCGGGTGTTTTTGTTGGGACTCCCGGCGACAGCCGTGGTCTTGGTGCGACATACTGGTTCGAATCAGATGGTGAAGGCGGTTTTTCCAACGCTATGAAAAGTGGTGCTGAAGGTGTTTCCGGAAGGGCATCTTATGGAGCGACTCTCGCAGGCTCTGGTGGAATCGCCGTAATTGGCGCTACAGGTGTCGATTCTCGTGCTGGCGCAGCAGTCATTTTTGAAATGACGGAAGAAGGCTGGTCAGAAAGCGCAGTTGTCGTCAATCAGCCAAAAGGATTTGCAGCCATCTCAGGCGACGAAGTTCGTTGTGAAGACAACACCGCTGCCGATTTTGAGTGTAGCAATGTCGATATCGTTTCTTTCCTTCCACTGATGGAGATCGGAGGCTCTCGCGGGTCGATGGTTAACGATATTTGGGGATGGTCCGATTCAGAGTCTGGCAAAGAGTACGCTCTTGTAGGCCGCAGTGATGGAACATCGTTTGTTGATGTTACCAATCCTGGTATGCCGACATACCTGGGTAATCTGCCAATGACGGAAGGCTCAAATGCAGCCGCATGGCGAGATATGAAGGTCTATCAGGATCACGTATACATCGTTGCTGATGGTGCTGGTCAGCATGGAATGCAGGTTTTTGACCTGACTCGTCTTCGTGACATGAATGGAACCAACCCTGGGATTATTGAAGCAGACTTTCTCTATACGGAAATCGCTTCTTCTCATAACATTGTGATCAATGAGGCCACAGGCTTCGGATATTCGGTAGGATCGAGTTCAGGAGGCGAGACATGTGGTGGTGGACTTCACATGATCGACCTACATAATCCCAAATTGCCGACGTTCATCGGTTGCTTTGCCGATCCTTCAACGGGTCGTCGCGGAACCGGTTACTCGCATGACGCTCAGTGCGTTACGTATGCCGGTCCTGATACCGAGCACGCAGGCAAAGAGATTTGCATGGGATCAAACGAGACCGCTCTTTCGATTGCTGATGTTTCAGACAAAGACAATCCAGAAGCTATCTCGATGGTTGTATACCCGAATGTAGCATATGCTCATCAGGGATGGTTGTCTGAAGATCATGAGTTTTTCTACATGAACGACGAAGGCGATGAACCTCAAGGTCTCGTAGACGGAACGCGTACGTTGGTCTGGGATGTTCGTGATCTCGACGAGCCCGTTCTCGTAAACGAATACATCGCAACTACGACGACGACGGATCACAATCTGTACATCAAGGACAATCTGATGTACCAGTCCAACTATGGAAGTGGTCTTCGTATCCTAGATATCACGGATCGCGAAAATCCAGTTGAAGTTGGATTCTTGGACACGACGCCAAATGGCGGTGGCGGTTCATGGAGTAACTACCCGTACTTCAATAGCGGCGCTATTGCCGTTACGTCTATGGGCGAAGGCCTGTTTATGGTCCGTAAGCAGGATCAAGGCCTCTAGGTCTGAATCGATTGCTTGTTGAGGGGGCGCGCCACAGGCGCGCCCCCTTTTTTTATGCGACCCGTTTTAAATGCGCCCCTTTTTTTGATGTGCCAGGCGTTGCTTGCGGCCTGCGCTACTCAAATCGTTTGTTCTTGAATTCTATCCAGCCACCCTCGTGCACTCCGTTCGGATCGTGGTGCGTCCAGTGAATCAATCCTCCGAGCTCGTTCGATTCGAACTGCCCGTAGATTGATAACGATGCACCGATATAGAGGTCTTCAACGCGCGGCGCGAAATCGATATTGTGGGCAACGAGCAACGTTTGACCTGAGTCCAACTTGAGAATGAAGCGCTGGTGTCGGTCGCCTTCCGTGTCATCTCGTAAAATTCGGACGACGCGTCCTTCAAATCGGTCCATGAATGATTGGTGCTCGTGGAGGCGGTTCTAAGCCTATCACCCGCCTCGAAGGAGTCATTTAATCCAATTCGCTGAGGATCGAGACGAGGTCAAACGGCTGCGTAAAATAGTACGAACGCCAGGAAGGATTCAATTCGTCTAGCACCATAGCGAGTGAGGCTCCCAACGCATAGAACACCACGCGTTGCTGATTCGCCAAATTCATTGAATTCATCTCGGTACTTCGGGTCTGGAGTAGATCATCCAGACCTGCTCCATATGGGGAGACATCATTCGAGCTTCGCAGGTTAAGCAAGCGAGAAAACGCCGGGGTCGGTGTGTGCGACGCCACAGCAAATTGAGCCACAATCTGTTCTGTATAGCGAGACACGCCCTCCTGCCACAATTGAAACGTGAAGTAGCGAAAATCTTGTTCTGGAATCGCAGATTTTATCCTTGCCAAGATCTCACGTAAATCGGCGGCCGAGGACGGCCTAGTAAGTTCACTTTCGATCTCGTCTCTCAATTCTTCGAAAATCGCCGCAAGCTTGAGATCGTCATAAGGGAATGGGTAATTGAGCATCCACATTCCAGTCTGGTCGCCGTTCGCGAGATCAAGCGCCTCGACTCCCGGGAAGTATCCCTCCCACCCATTCTGCAACTGGTGAAAGTGTTCGTGCAATAGCGTCAAGACCCACCTCGTTGAGTTAAGACCTGTTGCCTCTGCCTGTCCGACCACGACGGTCGACAAGCCGCCCACCGCTGGGAAAGTGGCCAGCATTCCGGATGGCCAACCTTCGGTTCGGGGCCTCGAATACACAGGTTTGCCGAGGATTTCGTCCACTCCCTCAAGAGTAAAATCATCGGAAGGGTATGGATGCCCGATCAGAAAGTCTTTTTCCGGGGTGAGAAGCAGAATCGGAAACGGCGTTTCAGACCAACCATCCCAGATTTCATCGCCGACTCGTTCTGAGAGGGAATAAGCTTCCGCTATCCGCACCGCATCATCGGAGTGTAGTATTTTCGACTGCCCCGAGGCTGCGAAAGAAAATGTAAGGCCGATAAGCAGGAAAAGAAGCCGCATGGTCACACCAGGATGTAAAAGCGCAATAACTCGCCAACATCCCTATTTATTGCAGGGCTATCCGATCGAGCTTTAGCTCGCTCCCTCAGTGGCGTCTTATGAATCCAGATTTTCAGGGTATAGAGTCACCCTCACATATCTGTCTTTATTGAGATACTTTCTCGCAGCTTCCATGATATCCTCGCCGCTTATCTGCTCAAGCACATCGGAAGGATTGATCAGGATGCGGGAGGGATCCATTTCGTTTGAGAGATAAAACTGAAGTGTGCTCAGCCAGTAGCGATTCTCTTCCAGGCCGACTTCCCAGGATCTGAATGCCGCTTCGCGCGCATTGTCCAGGTGATCTGGATCGGGCAGCTCTGTCTGGAGCTTTTCGATATCCGCCCAAACACCCGCGACGAGTTCATCAACTCTATCTGGAGCACAACCGAATGATATGGTGAACTGATAGTTTTCATAAGGATCGCTTCTGAGGGCCCCATTTACGGAAACGCCATAGGTGCCTCCTAAATCTTCCCGCAAGATCTCACGAAGGCGCGTGTCGAGTACCGATTTCATCATGGACAGCCTCCGCCGTTCCTCCATGGACCAGTCTGTTTCTCCAGAAAACACAATGGCTACCCTACTCTGAGGCTCCACGCCCTTGAAAACCGATTTTTCGACTACACCTTCTGGTGTACGCATCCCAACGTCTCTGAAAGACTCAACTCTATTTGTGGATGGCAATGTGGCCAGGTACGTCTCGACCATGGGCCGCATGGTATCCAGGTCGAATGAACCAACCAGGTAAAACGTGAAATCACTGAAGTCTGCAAATCGATCCTTGAAGAAATTGTATCCGTTTTCCAAACTTACTTCCTGCAGTATATCCTCGGAGAATGGTCTGGCTCGGGAGTGGTATTGGTTTAGGGTGACGTTGAGCGTATCGCCAAAAGCAGATTGGGGACTAGCCTGAATGGTCGAAAGCATACTGTTCAGCCGGCCGATAAAGGATGCGAACACTGTGCTGTCAGCTCGTGAGGCTGTTCCGTATAGATAAGTGAGTTGAAATAGCGTCTCGAGATCTTGAGGAGAGGCTGATCCGCTAAATCCCTCTTCAAGATTGCCCACAAATGGCCGTATGCGAGCCACCTTGCCGGTTAGTTTTTTGGAAAGCTCTATCGCATTGAAATTGCCGACACCGCTTCCCCCAACGATGTTCGTCACGAAGGATGCGGACAGATAATCTTCATCATCAGCTAAAGAGGCGCCGCCGGGGCTACTCGCAGACAGCATCACTTCATCGGCTTTGAAGTCGGTGGGCCGCAACACGACTTTCACACCGTTTGAAAGCGTCCAGGTCGTCATATCAATTTCTTCTACATAAGTCTCGTCGACAATGCTTCCGGGAGAGGGGATGTCCGCTAGCAATGGTTCATCCAGCGTCTCGTCTTGGTACGGTTCCAGCTCCGTTTCTGCGATCGCCCCAAAAACCTCTTGCACCTCCGAAATAGTAGGCATGGGTTGATCGTCTCCACCAGGCCCGGAGATAGAAATCACCTGATTGGTAGTCGTCATCAGTACGGGAACGAGCGAATTGACCTCATCCAGCGTGATGGCAGGCAACATCGCCTGCACTAGCCGAAACTCATTAGCTATCCCCGGTACGGATTCTCCAGCGAGTGTATGTCGAATGTACTCGGACGCCAGTGTGCCCGAGCGCTCATTATCTCGCTCGTTGTAGGAAACCTCCATTCGTCGAAGTCGACTGGTTCGCGCCCGCGCAAATTCAGACGCCGTAAATCCGAATCTGCGGATCCGCTCGGCTTCTTCCAAAACAACGCGTAGTGCTTTGAGATACTCACCGTCTTTGGCTCCAGCATTCAGAGAGAACGCTGATTTCGTTCTTACGAGAGCGCCGTCACGGCCACCAGCACCGATGAAGGGTGGATCTGCATCTTGTGTAAGCTCGCTCAGACGACTGTTCAGCATGCTCGCAAAAAGGGAACGGCGCATGCTTTCCGTGTATTCCTCTCTGGAGCCCTCGTCTCCTCGCTCGTGCTTGTAGGTCACCCCAACGGACGCGAAACCAGCTTCGGGGTCAGATTCGATTGAGTAGAGCGTTTCGTCATGATCAGGAACGTCGAACATGGCCCGCTCTCTGGGAGCATCAGGTGCCATCATGTCTGAAAACAATGACTCAATCTGGGATTGCATTTCCGCGCCATCAAAATCACCGACTGCGATAATTGTCATGAGATCTGGTCGATACCAATCCCGGTAATATTGAATTAGTCGGGCGGGATTGAATTCTTCAAGGCTCTCGACCGTCCCGATAGGAAGGCGGTCGGCATAATGTGATTCGTGCAGTAGCACTGGAAGCTGTCGATCCTGAATTCGGGCCGCGCCACCTCTTCTCAGACGCCATTCTTCAATAACGACTCCACGTTCTTTTTCTATTTCTTCAGCATCAAAAGAGACATTTCCAGCCCAATCTCGCAGTATTTGAAGTCCCGTTTCCATCACTTCGGCATCATCTGTCGGAAGCTGGAGCATGTACACCGTCTCGTCGAAACTCGTATACGCGTTTATATCCGCGCCGAAGCGCATTCCAATCGATTCCAGGTATTCCACCAGTGCCTGTTTCTCGAAGTTTTCTGTGCCATTAAAGGCCATGTGCTCCACAAAATGAGCCAGTCCCAACTGATCTTCATCCTCGAGAATCGATCCTGCATTAAGAACAAGCCGCAATTCCGCTCTGTTTTCAGGTGTCTCGTTGGAGCGAATCATGTATGACAGCCCATTGTCGAGCAAGCCGCTAATGATTTTTGGATCTAATGAGATTCTATCTAGACTAGCCGTGTTGGCGTCCTGGACCGGCGCGTCCATTTCTACAGGAGGAGGAGTCGCGTCGGAGGAGTCCTGAGAAGTGTCAGTCGTGTAAGTAGCTGCTGAACAGCCAGCAAGAAAGATGACGACGAATAGAATGTGGCGGATCTTAAACATGTCTGAATGCTGTTTTATGAATGGTTGAAAACGCCGACCTCTATCAATTGTTACGCAGTGTACGTCGAAATGACGTCACGCAATGGTAGGTTTTGTATAATCGAAAAAACTCTTCAGACATGACCTACACGCTGACAGTCTTATTGTATCCGCTCCTGTTGATAGGAATAGGAATCTGGAGAGCGCGTTCAGTAAAAAGCCATGCGGATTTTATGGTCGCAGGTCGCTCACTACCGGCGTGGGTGCTCGTGGGATCACTTGTATGCACCTGGGTCGGTTCGGGAACGCTGTTTGGTGCTGCCGGCCTGGCGTTTCGAAGTGGAATCTCAGCCTTGTGGTTTTCAGTTGGAGCCTGGATAGGCCTCATCGGAGTTTATTTTCTAGCTCCACGGGTACGAAGTCTGGCCCAGTACACTGTTCCCGACATACTGGAGACTAGATATAACGCTGCCGCGAGAATTCTGGGGACCGGCGCTATCATCCTCGCCTACGTTACCATCGCTGCCTACCAGTTCAGGGGAGGAGGATGGATCTTGAGTATTGTCACGGATGGGGCCATTTCTCCAGACACGGGCATGTACATCACAGCGGTCACTATCGTCATATTTACAGCAGTCGCCGGCATGGTTTCGATCGTTTCTGTTGATGTAGTGAATGGTGTAATGATTGTCCTGGGAGTGCTCACTGCATTGCCGTATCTGATACTGTCCGGTGGAGGAATAGAGAGTACGTTCTCCAGTCTACCGCCTGAAATGATGACGCCGCTTGGCGGTCATAACATTCTTTGGGTTCTGGGAGTGGCGATGCCCACCTTTCTTCTTCTTTTCGGAGAGAGCGGGATGTACCAGAAATTTTTCTCGGCCCGGGATTCTCGAGAAGCCAGAAAGGCTGTAATTGGAATGGTCGTTGGTTTAATGGTTATTGAAACAGCGATAGCCCTCATGGCGATCGCGGGACGATCTTTATATCCCGAGTTGCTTACTCAGACATCGGTGCTCGGAAGGGCAGCTTCGGAAACTGTAATTCTGTTACTCGCAAAAAATGCGCTCCCCCTGGGTCTCGGCGCCGCGCTTCTGGCTGCGGCGGTGGCCATTGTCCTATCAAGTGGAAGTACCATGTTGCTCGTGTCATCTACGAATGTGAGCAGAGATATTTACGAACGGTTCATTAATCCGGATGCGTCAGACCAACGAAAGCTCTTGATTCAGCGAATCTGGATTGCTGCATTTGGAGGACTGGGATTGTTACTTCTCACCCAGTTTGAAACCGTAATATCGATGGCACTCTATGCTTATTCGTTGGTCGGTGCTTCCCTCACGCCCGTTCTGGTCGCAGCGTTTGCGTGGAAGCGTGTGACCCCGCAGGGAGCAGTTGCTTGCCTCACTGGCGGACTTGCGACCATTATCGGATTTGTGGGAATGGCAAGATGGGGGCTGGACTTCAATGTCATCTTGGGCGGTAGCTCATTCGACCTGGCCAGTAGTGACTACATTGTCATTCCAGCAGTTCTCGTTTCGGTAAGCCTGCTGGTAGTTGTGAGTTTGTTGACAAAACCCTCTCCAGAGCACGTTTGGAAGCCTTTTTTCTCGAAGCCCACTCTCCCATAGTCGTGGCCGGTTTTAAAACCACCTTAAAACAAACGAATATGAATTTGAATTCTGCATTCGGTCTGGCAGATCTCAGCGCCGAACCTGGCTGCAAGGTCGCAGCAAGAACGAATATCACCATTAAGGGTGTTGATGTCAGCCTACCTGTTTTTCTGGTGAATGGAGCTCATGACGGGCCTACCCTGGTTGTGACAGCCGGTATTCACGGTGGAGAATATCCATGCGTTGAGGCGGCTGCACGTCTCGGCAGGACGCTGGATGCCACCGAGCTGCACGGGCAAATGATCATAATCCCTTCTGCAAACCCAGTGGCATTCAAGGCTCGAAGTATTTATATCACCCCGGTAGATGGTCTGAATCTGAACCGCCAGTTTCCTGGTGATCCGGATGGCACGTTTACTCGTGCCTGGGCTGCATGGCTGATGGAAAACGTGATCACCAAAGGAGATATGTATATCGACATGCACGGAGGCGACATGATCGAAGCGCTCGTTCCATTCGTGTCGTATAACATCACGGGTGATGAAGGAGTGGACTCGACCGCATCTGCGATGGCTGATGCGTATGGAATTCGCGCTGTTCTGGTTAAGGACGACCCGGGAGGATTGTCTGGTACCACCTACGCCGCAGCCGCCCGCGCTGGAGTGCCTGCCTTGTTAACTGAGGCTGGTGGTCAAGGTGTGTGGCACGAAGACGAGGTGGACATTTTGCAAAACGGTGTGCGTCGCGTGATGTCGCAGTTCAACATGTATCCGGCCATCTCAGATCAGGGGGAGAAAGCGCAACGCCTTTCAGGATGGAGCTGGTTGAGTTCGGACACGGAAGGGCTTTTCTACTGCAAGGTAGGAATAGGAGACATGGTTGAGGAGGGTCAAGACTTGGGCAGAGTGGCAGATATTTTTGGCAATACCCTCCAGGAATTAGTTTCGCCGGCATCCGGAGAGATTCTGTTTCTGGTGACGTCTCTGGCCATGAATGAGGGCGATCCTTTGATGGCGATCGCGTATGACTGATCCATCTTCGACGGGTAGGTTTTCACTCGGCCCCGCCACGTTGGTGACGGCTGCCTTCATTGGGCCAGGAACGGTAACGGCCTGTACGCTTGCGGGCGTTCAGTTTGGTCAAGCCCTGCTCTGGGCCATGTTATTCTCCGTGCTTGCTACCATGGTGCTTCAGGAGATGTCCGCGCGTCTGGGCATTGTCGGAAGGACTGGCCTCGGGGAAGCGTTGCGGGCTTCCACAGATAGCAGAATCGGTCAAATTGGGGTTGTAACACTGGTGCTATCTGCTATTCTGGTTGGAAATGGTGCATACGAGGGAGGCAATATTTCGGGTGCGGTTCTGGGATTAAATACGATGTACACGTTTCCATCCGAGCTAGCACTCTTCTGGCCCATCTTGATATCGGCGTCTGCATTTGGCCTTCTATTTTTTGCTCGCTATAAGATGCTCGAACGCGTGCTCATTATTCTGGTCCTGACGATGAGCATCACCTTCGTGATCACGTTCATCCTGGTCAAACCATCAATTGGTGAGTTTGCGCGTGGTCTCTTCATACCCGTTGTGCCTGATGGATCGCTGTTGACCGTAATCGCTCTGATTGGTACCACAGTAGTACCTTACAACCTTTTTTTGCACGCTTCCGTCTCAAAAGAGCGATTTTCAGGCCCAGATGAACTGGGAGCATCTAGGAAAGACGTCGCCGTTTCAATCTCCCTTGGCGGGCTGATTTCCATCGCTATAATGTCGACGGCAGCAGCCGCATTTTTCGGATCCGGCATCGAACTGAATGGAGCAGCCGATATGGCGATTCAGCTCGAGCCCCTTCTGGGATCTTGGTCGACCTCGTTCATGGCTCTTGGTTTATTTGCAGCGGGAGTATCTTCTGCCATTACCGCGCCCCTGGCGGCTGCGTATGCAGCGACCGGCGTTCTAGGCTGGGAAACGGACCTGAATTCGAGGAGATTTAAGGCTATCTGGGGCATCGTTCTTCTGGCGGGTTCGGTAGTGGCCATGAGTGGCGCCCGACCTATTCAAATCATCTGGTTTGCTCAGGTCGCGAATGGATTCCTGCTACCTGTGATGGCCATCTTTTTGCTGAAAGTCATGAATGATCGAAAGCTGCTGGGAGAGCATGTGAACACGCGAGTCCAGAACGGTCTGGGAATTATTGTAGTGATGGTGACGCTCGTACTTTCGGGAAGAAGTTTGCTATCTGCTTTTGGGGTTCTATGAAGAGGAAGATTGATATCAACTGCGATCTAGGTGAATTGAAGCCGCCCGACGGTAACGATCTCGAGCTGATGCCTCTTATCTCCTCCTGTAACATCGCATGCGGATATCACGCAGGAGACACTGTCATGATGCGCGAAACGGTGGCACTTGCGAGGGAACACGGAGTCGCCATTGGTGCTCATCCAGGCTATGATGACAAGGAGGAGTTCGGTCGCCGCTTCATGGAGCTGACCGATCGGGAGCTGTCCGACTTAGTTCTGATTCAAGTCGAAGCGCTGCAAGAGATAGCGGCTCGCATAGGATGCGACCTTCAACACGTAAAGCCTCATGGTGCGCTCTATAATTATCTCGCCAGAAACTATGCCCAGGCGCTCATCGTCGCGGATACCGTCCAACGAATAGACCGTGATCTTATTCTTTATGTCCTTTCTGGCTCGTGCTCAGAAACGGCTGCAAACGAGGTGGGAATTACGATCGCGAAAGAAGGCTTCATCGACCGTCAGTATCTCGCAGATGGCAGCCTGATGGCAAGATCACATTCTGAAGCGCTCATCACGGATGTAAGGGTTATGGGAGAGAGAGCGGTGAAACTGGCACTGGGTGAGAATATTAGAGACGAATCTGGCGCGTCTATTTCCATTCCGTGTGATACGCTGTGTATCCACGGCGACCAACCGGCGGCCGTGGAGACCGCTGTTGCGGTGCGGGAATCGTTGCGCCGCTCCAGAATTGAGGTGAAGTCGCTCAGATGACAGACGCTGCTGGTAACAACATATCAATTGTTCAGAACGGGGAGCGGTCAGTCATTCTGCGTTTTGAAGAGGAGCCCGGTGAAGGCCTTATGCGAAAGGTCATTGGATATGGAATGGCACTCGAACGCTCAGGACCGGGTCATTTGATTGACGTGGTTCCTGCTTATTCCAGTCTCATGCTTCATTACGATCCTTCAACTTCATCGCGGGAAGAAATCGAATCGCTGATAGCCGGCGTGCTGGAAGATGAGCCTTCTGTAGATTTCAAAGCGGCTCCGAAGATGGTCATCCCTGTCTGTTATGACCGGAGTGTGGCGCCCGACTTAGATCATGTGGCTTCCCACTGCCAGATAAGCGCCGATGAGTTGATCGACAGGCACATCAGCGGAGCGTATCGTGTTTATATGCTCGGTTTCATACCCGGATTTGTTTACCTGGGAGGCCTGGACGCCGCGCTTGCGTGTCCGCGCCGTTCCAGACCTCGCGTTCGTGTCGAAAAGGGTTCTGTAGGCATTGCTGGCATCCAGACGGGCATTTATTCCCTTGAGAGTCCTGGAGGATGGCAAATTCTTGGTCGGACTCCGGTGTCTCTTTTCGATCCTCTTGTTGAAAGTCCTTTTCTGGCCTCGCACTTTCAAGAAATTGAGTTCAGCGCTATTTCACTCGATGAAGCGAATCGGTGGAGCAAATGAACGTCTTGAAGATTTTGAAGCCAGGCCTTTTTACCACCGTTCAAGACGAAGGCCGGCCGGGCTACATGAAGTATGGTGTTCCGTTGTGCGGCGCGCTGGACCTTCGGTCCATGCGCGCCGCGAACGCGGCCGTCGGCAATGCGCAAGAGTGCGCCGTCCTAGAAATCACCATGACTGGCCCCGAAATCGAAATGGTGGACGACTGCAAAATTGCCGTGGCCGGTGCAAGCTTCGATTTGATGATCGATGGAAGACCCAAGGAAGCGTCTTCATTCGGAATGAAAAAAGGTCAGATTTTGAAGTTCGGAAGGCTGTTTGCAGGATGTCGTTCTTATCTGGCTGTTTCGGGTGGCATCGACGTGCCGCTCGTTTTGGGAAGTCGCTCAACCTACGTTCAAGGGGCATTTGGGGGAATAGAAGGCAGAGCTCTGCGAGCCGGTGACATCATCCGTACCCTCAAGTCTAAGAATGACTCGCCCACAGCGTTTCGGGCCGCCGATGAGATACCCTCGCTAGAAGATATTCGCCACATTCGCGTCGTTCCGGCAGCGGAATATCAATCGTTCCCAGAAGCGTCTCGCGAGCGATTTTTAAACACGGTCTGGACTGCAGCAGCGGAATCCAATCGAATGGGGATCCGAATCGCGAGCAGCGATACTATGAAACGGGCAAGCCTGACAGGTCAGCAGATAGGAAACATGATTACAACCGGTGTCATGCCGGGAAGTGTTCAGATCCCGCCCGATGGTGCCCCCATCATTATTATGCGAGATGGCCAGACGACGGGTGGCTACCCGCGAATAGTGCACGTGAGGGAACGTGACCTGAATGAGCTGGCTCAGGTTAGAGGAGGCGGAAAGATTTTATTCAAAATGGACGTATGAAAAAACAAGCTCACATTGGCACGCGATGCGTGTGGTCCGGAGAGGAAGGAAGGAGTTCAAATGGACCGACGCAGGTACCCGTGGTTCACAGCGTGTCCTTTGGCTTCGATGATATCGACGAATGGCAGGCGGTTGCGTTAGGCGACCTGCCAGGCGATATCTATGGTCGCAATACCAATCCCACGGTTCGAGCCTTCGAGGAGAAAATCCGGCAGCTCGAGGGCGCTGATGCCGCCACTTCGGCTTCCACCGGAATGGGTATAATCAGCAATACACTTTACACACTGCTCAAAACCGGGGACCGAGTCGTTTCCGTAAAGGATACCTATGGTGGCACGAGTGTCCTTTTTTCGGAGTTTCTGCCTCGCCTTCAGGTAGATGTCGCTCTTTGTGACACGACGGATCACGAGATGATCGAAAGCGAAATCAAGAAAGGGTGCACCGTCCTGTATCTAGAGACTCCCACAAATCCGACCAACAAAATCCTGGATATTGATCGGTTGTGCCGCGTGGCGCGCGCAGCCGGAGCCACGATCGTTGTAGACAATACATTCGCCACACCCATCAATCAGAGTCCGCTTGAACTGGGAGCCGATCTGGTTCTTCATTCTGCGACGAAGTTCTTGGGAGGCCATGCGGATGCTCTCGGCGGTGTCGTCTGTGGCTCTCAGCACCTCATTGAGCAGATCTATCACTACAGGGAGATCAATGGGGCGACACTTCACCCCATGGCGGCCTATCTGCTACTTCGAGGTGTGAAGACGCTGGACTTACGCATTCAGAGGCAGAACGAGAGTGCGCTGAAAATCGCGCGTTATCTCGAGAACCATACCGCGGTGGATCGCGTCTTTTATCCTGGTCTCGAATCTCATGAAGGACACGAAATCGCCCGAAACCAAATGCGCGGTTTCGGGGGCATGCTTAGTTTCATGCTAAAAGAAGACTCTTTTGAAGCTGTTCGACGACTAATCCCTCGACTACGGTTTGCTCATGCGGCAGCGAACCTCGGATCGGTGGAGACGATCGTCGGACCACCCTCTACCACGAGCCACGTGGAGTGTACGGTAGAGGAGCGGGCGGCTCTTGGAATTCCTGAAAGCCTCATTCGCTACTCGACGGGCATCGAGCATTGTGATGACCTGATAGCAGATCTCGAACAGGCGCTCAAATTTTCCTGAGATTCGGGCCTATGAGCTACAGGAAAGCATGGAGGAGCCGGGCTTATTTCTAGCCCAATCGGGTCTTCTGGCAAAATATTGTTCGTATTCAGGCTGCTCCGCGTAGGGCTTGTTCATGACCGTCAGAAGCTCGTGAATCATTGAATAGTCCTCTTGGTGAGCCAGGTCAATTGCCTGCTGAGCCAGATAGTTGCGCAAAATGAATTTGGGGTTGGTCAAATTCATCCGTTGTATTCGATCCTGAGAAAAGCCGGATTCTTGCTGGACTCGCTTCGCAAAAAGCTCAATCCAGTTCTGAATTAGAGTCACATTGTCGTGTTCTGGCTGACTGTACCAAGCGTTTTCAAGATGACTTATTGACGCATCGGTGGACAACGAATCGATCGATGCCAGTTGCCTGAAAAATATCGTCATGTCCGTCTCCACTTTCCCAAACAAGCCGAATACATCCGCGATGACCGCATCATCGTCCGATTCTTTGGACGGCGATAGCCCAAGTTTTTCCAGCATCATGTTGCGATATTGGTCCTGGTAGTAGGCTGGAAAAGCATCGAGAATCTCCTGCAATGGCTCCGCAGACCCAATGAGAGGAAATATGGCCCGGGCAAGTTGTGCGAGATTCCAATGCGCTACTCTGGCCTGATTGCCGAATACATAACGTCGAGATTGGGCGTCCGTCGTGTTCGGAGTCCAATCCGGATTGTAGTCATCGATCCATCCATACGGTCCATAGTCTATTGTTTGACTCATAATGGACATGTTATCAGTATTCAATACGCCATGAACAAATCCTACTCTCATCCAATGGCAGACGAGGCTGGCAGTGTCCCTGCAGATTTCATTCAACCACTGCAGATATACTTCTGGTGACGGTACACCCAGATGTGGAAACTGACTGGTGATGACGAAGTCGACCAGTTGCCTTAGCAGTTCCGTCTCACCTCTGGCTGCGTGAATCTGGAAACTCCCGAATCGAACAAATGACTGGGAAACACGGCTGACAATCGCTCCAGGCTCGAACGCTGCATTGCCATTGTAGAACATGTCTCTCTCAACTCCGTCACCTGTTGTTACGAGCGTCAGCGCGCGGGTCGTTGGAATGCCCAGATGAAACATGGCTTCACTACAGAGGAATTCGCGAATCGAGGACCTCAATACTGCGCGCCCATCGGCCGTCCTCGAATACGGGGTTGGTCCAGCGCCCTTTAGCTGAATCATCCACGGGTTAGATTCCGCGTCTCTGAGCTCACCAAGATTGATCGCACGGCCATCTCCGAGCTGCCCGGCCCACTGTCCGAACTGATGCCCACCGTAGTTCATTGAAAATGGCATCATTCCCGGCAGTAAGGCATTGCCTGACATGGCCTCAATGAAAGCTGACGAGTTCAGAACTTCATCTTCCAGGCCTAGCAGTTCTGCAATTTCAGCGGAATAGGCGATCAACTTGGGCTTCGATACCGGTGTCGGCTCGACCAATGAATAAGCAGCATCCGCGACCTGCCGCGGTGTATTGTCGTTGCTGGGGTCAGCCTTGAGCGCGGCTGTAAAGTTGCTGTAAAAAGGAGGGGGCTCAATCATCGAGGTATTCGATTTTTATCACTTCCAGGGTTTCCTCGCTGCCTCCCATCATGAGGGTCGTAGACTCTTCGAGGTGAAGACCAATGAGGGCCCTAGCGATGGGTGCGATGTAGCCTACTCTGAGAGTGGAGATGTCTGCCTCGTCAACCCCCACGATTTTGAACGTTCGTTCGAGTCCTGGCGAGCGCCCTTTTACTGTTTTCACGGCGACCCTTGCGCCGAACCGGACTTCATCCTTCGGTTGGGTTGCTGGATTTACAAGTTTGGCGCCGATGATTCGAGCTTCCAGATCTTTGAGCTGACCCCGCACAATCGTGAGCGCGCGCGTTCGATCATGGCTTTCTTTGTCACCCTTTTTTAGCTTCTCGCGCTGAGCTTCAAAATCAGATTTCTCTTCCTGCAGCAGCCGAAGGCCACGTGGCGTGACGAAATTCACGGCTCCGGCAGGGAGCGGCGCTCTCGGTGGTATGTAGACGACGCCATCGGGTGCGTCCTCTTTAACGAAGGCTCTGGACATCGGTAGGGGCCACGGTGATCGCGGCTTATAATTTATCTGATGTGGTTCCCGGCACGTAGTCTTCACCGGGATTTACGAACAGATTTTCTTCCCAAGAATACTGCTGATCATGCAGCTCGCGGTAGCGTCCGCTCATTTCCATCAGCTGTGCGTGCGTCCCACATTCTATAATTTGGCCCTGTTCGAGAACAACAATTTGATCCGCACTTCGAATGGTTGATAAACGATGTGCGATCACAAATGTGGTTCGTCCCTGCCTTAAACTCGCAAAACCAGCCTGGATGAGTGCCTCGCTTTCACTGTCGAGGCTGGACGTGGCCTCGTCAAGCACAAGAATACGCGGATCTGCCAGGATAGCACGAGCGATTGCGATGCGTTGTCGCTGACCACCAGAAAGTTTTACGCCTCGTTCACCGACTACCGTGTCGTATCCGTCTGGGAATTCCATAATGAAGTCATGACAATTCGCGAGGTTAGCCACTCTTTCAACTTCTTCTCGAGAGGCGTCGGGGCGGGCAAACTGAATGTTATCCGATACCGTGCCATCGAAAAGAAAGTTCTCCTGGAGTACGACGCCGAGATTGGAGCGGAAATCTCCCAGTTTGACCTCATTGAGATCTTTGCCGTCCACAAGAATTTTTCCACTATCTGGACGATTAAACGCCATGATGAGGCTCACTAGAGTGCTCTTGCCCGATCCGCTTGATCCGACGAGCGCCGTTGTTGTACCTGCGGGAGCATTGAGGGTTACCCCGCGAAGAACGGGTACGTCCTCTTCATAGGCAAAGTGAACGTCATCAAGTTTGATGTGACCGTCTACTTTTCCAAGGTCTTGCTTCCGTTCGTCTTCTTCGTCTTCCGTAGGGTGATTCATTAACTCCCGAATTCGATCCAACCCGGCGAATGCCTCTGATACCTGAGTGCCGATGGAAGCCATCTGGACAATTGGAGCTGCGAGGAGACCAATCAGGAATATGTACATGACAAAATCTCCCATGGTCATGGCTCCGCTGGCGATTGCGTTGCCACCCACGGTGATCATCAGAATGCCAACACCCCCGATTACGATACCAGCCAATGTGGACATCGCGGCCACACCAGTGATGGATTTTTTGACGTTTTGAAAGAGCTCGTCGACTCCTTTTGAAAAGACCCCCTGCTCGCGTTTTTCAACTCCGTAGGCCTTGATGATTCGTATTCCGTTAAGCGTTTCGTTCAGTCGACCTGTCACCTGAGAATTGATTTCGCCGCGCTCACGGAAAAGAGGTCGGAGGCGCTTAAAGGCCATGGACATCCCAACGCCAAAGAGCAGAAGGAACGCAAGTGTCGCGGACGTCATCTGCCAGTTGATGTAAAACAACCAGGTTAGTGCAATGACGGCCGTAAAAAGCCCACCAACAAGTTGCACGATTCCTGTCCCGACGAGATTTCGAATCCCCTGAGCATCGGTCATAATGCGGGAGATGAGAACGCCCGTCTTGGTCCCGTCGAAATAACTTATGGGGAGGCGGGTTACGTGAGCTTGCACACGCCGCCTCATGTCCATGATTGCAGCCTGCGCAGTAACGCTTACAATCTGAGAGAGCGAGAAATTTGTGATCGCGCCCACGATGGTCGCGCCACCGACTGCGAGAGCAATCGGTAGCAACATATCCATCTGGTTATCCGCTAATACGGTATCGATTAAATACTTGGATGCCATCGGCATCACAAATCCACTTAGCCGGTTTACTACCATCAGGAGAAATCCAATCGCAAGCTTCTTGCGATGAGACCACATGAGTGTTCTGGCTTCACGCCATGTGGCAGACATTTTTCTTGGCTTCTTGTCAGGCTTCTTCTCTAGCTCTTTATCTGCCAATATCTCGACCATTGTTCGTTCGGGTTGGCGCTTAGACGCCCCGGCACGCCTGACGATCCGACAAGCGTCAGATCGCCAGGCGTAAGTTCCGTTACCCGTATCCCAATGACCGATCTAGAAAAAGATCATCCGGCTGCCGCCGCCGCCCATGCGAGGGTTGACTACGTTATTGAAAATCGAACCGAACCGGTACGTAATTCCGAAATTGGCGAAATAAGAGTATCCCGTGGGTAACTGAACAGATTGCAGAAGGATTTCGTCTTTCGTCGCTGCTGATCCTGGCAAGTCGATCTGGTCGCGAATCCGATTATAAGAAACGAATCCTCGCAGCGAGAGACCCCGGAAGAGTCGGAAGTTCGCTGAAGCAAACACGCCCATATTGTAAGAGTCAGTCAAACTGCGCTCGAAGTTCGTCAACATATGGCTGATATTAGTCGATATAGAAGCATTACCCCATGTTTGGTTAAGGCTCAGGCTTAAGGCGATGGAGTGGCGCAGAATGGTTTCCTCGTCCAACGCAAATATCGTTAGCTCATCGTAGTCCCGTCTTGCAAGCTTTACTCCATATTGAACCGTGAGGAATTTGCGTGTCGACTGGTCGTAAGGGAAAAAGTTGTATTCCAGCGCTGGACCAAATTCCATTACCAGCTTCGAGTTTGAAAAGCTGGAGGCAGACAAAAACCCCGACCCACCAACTGCCCACTGGCCTCCTATGGATTTCACAATGTTGGCGCTCACCCTCTCTGAATTCGTTCCGCTATTGATGACCTCGCCATCACCGAGGTCGAATTCACTGGTGGATTCGTTGAGGTTTCCGCTGATTCGAACTTTGAGCGCTTCCGTAGTTCGATTGGCGGAAAAATTTGCGCTTTTTCGAACGAACTTGGTTGTCGCCTGACCATTGATGTTTCCACTCGCTCCGATGGAAAACACCCAGTAGTTCCATGGGTCATCTTCGTTAGAGGCCTCGGGCTCCGCATTTGCCGGCGGAGTCACCGCTCGCACTACCAGTTTGTCGCTCAAGCCAGCACGGGCCAGATACCTGGCGAGCCCGATCGTCAAGTTATGACGCAGGCTTTCTCGTTCTTCATCTTGCGTAGCGTCGCCGTTCGTCGAATACGTGAGCGTATCGCTGAGGGCAGAATAATCCCGCTGCCCGAGAAAAGTCAAAGTGATGAGATCTCCTCCTGCTGCAGTGCTTTGTTCGGCGTGCAGGATGTGGACGTCGGATTGTGTTCGTTCGGTAACCCAATCGATAATGGTCAGATTGTCTTTTACATACTGCGTGTCACAGGAAAACTGGCAATCGAGAAACACTCTAAGTGATGAAGATTCTCCGTTTTGGGCCAGTAGCGGCGTAGCAAAGAGCACGAGCGTAAGTAGTCCGATCAGTCGTTTCATTGACTTTTTCTCCTCCGTGAAAAAGTGTGGCAACCGATGCGCGGGTGATGCGTCTTCCGGGCGCATTCACGTTGCAAGTTGAATAGATGTAGATGTGGTGTAGTAGACCCTGATAACGTCGGAATGGGTTACGATATTGCCCCGCAAAATTGCCCCGCAAAATTGTCGGGCAATATTGTGCACCAAAATTGCCGAGTGATGTTGCTGCTCGTGGTATATCCGTAGAGACACGTGGCACCACAGAATCAAGACGTGAGAAGCCGTCAAAGGTTGCCCTGCAACGTCTTGCGAAGGGGGTTGTGTCTGCTTGAACAGTGTTAAAACGTAGAAACCCGAATGGAAATACGTAATATTACGTACTCCCATCCGGGCATATACAAGGCATCAGGAAAGCCAATTAGATAGCCACTATTCGGCCGCTGTCGGAGCTCTCGTCAACGTTGCCGGAATCTCGGCTTGCGGGCCAACGCACGCACCGTCAAATGAATCCTCATCATCCAGCTTCAGGATACACCTAATTGTGCCATGCCCCAGGTCTACGTCCGACGTGAGGACGTCACCGTCCCAGGAGGTCGCAAACGCAGCCGGGGAATCTTCGCCGCCGCTGTACATGTGAATCGAACCGTCAACGAGTTTCAGCGCGACAGGGAGTGACCGTATGTCGGCATCACTCATAAAGAAATTTAGCAACCAGTCTCCAGCCAGTTCAGTGCTCTGGGAGGATGTGCCAGCCTCTGGTTCGCCCTGTGCGTGAACATGATGGAATGAGCCGACCGCCAGAGCGAGAATCAGTACTAGAATTAAATGCTTGATCTTAATCATTGTCGTATGCGATGATGAAAAGTAAATTGTTCTGAGACCAGACTACGGCATGCATCTGGTGCATTTCGGAAGCCAACCTGAGCCGAATCTTAAATCCATTTAAGATTGCAACGAGGTGTTCCTCTCAGCGTATTTTCTAGAAGACCAACCCACCACGCGAACACACCCCAATGCGGATTCTGATTGTCGAAGATGAGCGAGTACTGGCGGAGTCCTTACAACGAGGACTCGCTGAGGAGGGATACGTGGTTGATTTTGAGCTGGATGGAAGGGCAGGGATGGAGCGTTCCAGGTCGGGAGTCTACGATGCGGCCATTCTTGATTGGCGACTACCCGGCATAAGCGGCAAGGACATTGTTCGCACGTTGCGTGAAGAAGAAAATCCACTTCCTGTCATCATGCTGACAGCGTTCTCCGATGTGGATCATCGCATCGAAGGATTGGATGCCGGCGCGGATGATTACCTCGCCAAACCGTTTTCGTTTGAAGAATTACTGGCAAGACTCCGTGCTCTTTTTAGGCGCTCCGCAGAATCTGAACCCAAGGTTGAACTGCAGGCCGGGCCTTTGTTGCTGAACCCCTTTACCCGAAATGCCACATTGGCCGGTGAAGTGGTCAGCTTGCGATCCAAGGAGTTTTTGATACTGGAATCGCTGGCCCGAAGACCGGGCAATTTGTATTCACGCACGGTGCTCTGCGAAAGAGTTTGGGGAAGCGGTTACGCGGTGGCAGATAACACGATCGATGTGACAGTTTCAAATCTACGTTCTCGCCTGAAAGAAGCTGCCGAAAAGGGTGGAGCTGATCCGGGATCTGTTCAAATCGAAACAATTAGAGGCATGGGATATCGTCTGGTGGTTCATTCAGGTGAAGAGCGATGACGAAACGCGCAAGATTTCGCATTGCCACTCGATTAACGCTCTGGTATGGACTCGGAATGCTCGTGCTAACGGCAGCAGTTGCGTTGATCGTCGGTCTTGCTCTTCATTTTGAGGGAGGCGCCGCCGTTCATGAGAAGCTATTCAGCGCTCACAACAAGCTTCAGCCGCTGGTCGTGGAGACCTCTGATTCCGTCACGGGCGGGCTTGGTCTGGATGAAATGGATGCTTCTTTCTCATTCGAAGGACCGCTTGCACTTTTCGTTCGAATTCTTGGTACTGATGGAACGGTGATTGAAGCATCTCCGAATGCATTCGACCTATTCGATCCCATCCTTCCGGAAACGCTCCACATAACGGAGGTTGAGCTTCGCCACCACGGTGTGGTATACCGGGTAATGTATTCGCCCGTCATAATAGAAGACCATCACGCTGGATGGATCGAAACCTCAGCGTACGGATGGGTGGGACGGCAAGGCCTATCCATTCACCGATTTGTACCGATACTTCTGTTCATTGTAATTCTATCTCTTCTGGGTGGACACTTTTTAGCTAGGAGGGCACTCGCTCCAGTCGGACGGCTTTCGAAATCAGCGGCATCCATCTCATCCGCGGATCTGAGTGTTCGTCTGTCGCACACGGAATCGGTTTCGGATGAAATCAGTCATTTGACCTCGACCATCAATTCGATGCTCGCCAGAATTGAAACCGGATTTCAACGAGAAAAGGTCTTAACCGCGGACGCTGCTCATGAAATGATGAACCCCTTGACGGTAATCGCAACAGAGATCGAAATATCTGAACGAAAGGAGCGGAGTGCCGCGGAATTGAAAGCCTCTCTTCAGCGTATCCAATCTGCGACACGCCGACTTTCTACCATCCTTTCAGGACTTCTTTCTATTTCCCGATTACAAAATGAGGATTCTTCAGCTTCTGCCGAGATGCTATGGGGCAATTTGGTTTCGGGCTGGAAGAGTCGGGCGTTGGAACTCGAGATGACGTTTAATACTCGGACCGAAGAGAACATCGATGTTGATGCATTGCCCCAAGAACTCCTTCTTATTGCTTCCGTCTTGGTGGATAATGCGCTCAAATACAGCGATTCCGGAGCAGTAGTTGATATCAGTCTGCGTTTTGCAAACGATAGCATTGAACTTTCGGTCGCAGATGACGGAATCGGTTTGACGGATGAAGAAATCGGTCGATTGTTCGACCGGTTCTATCGCTCTTCCAGAGAAGAAGTGATGGCTCGGTCAGGACATGGCCTCGGCCTCGCAATCGCATCGGCTGCCGCCGCTCGAATTGGGGCGCAACTCGATGCGAAGAGCGAAGGAGAGGGTAGAGGAAGTACCTTCAGCGTGACCCTTGAGGCTGACTAGGCCAAGAGTCCGAAGACAAAAGCAGCGATCAGGCCGCCTGCGATGGGCCCGACGACCGGAATCCAGGAATAGCTCCAACCACTATCTCCTTTTCCGGCAATTGGCAGAACAAAGTGCGCGATGCGAGGCCCAAGATCTCTTGCTGGATTGATAGCGTACCCGGTCGTTCCCCCCAGCCCAAGCCCGATGGCGAGCACTAACAATCCGACAGGTAAGGCATCGAGTGCTCCCAGTCCCACATCTGGAGCAGCTATGCTCAGGACACCGAAAACAAGTGCGAAGGTTGCTATGCACTCCGATACAAAATTCCAGAAGGTAGAATCGATGGCTGGCGCAGTTGCAAATACGGCAAGTTTGGCGCCTTTATCCTCTGTTTCAGCAAAATGAGGTTTGTAGTGTAACCAGACCAGCGTAGCGCCCAGAAACGCACCAATCATTTGTGCGGCTATGTAGCCAGGAACTGCAGCCCAAGCGAATTTACCCGCTGCCGCCAGCCCGATGGTCACCGCTGGATTGATATGAGCGCCACTCACGGAAGCCACGGCGTAGACGGCCACAAATACAGCCAGGCCCCAGCCGACGGTTATTACGATCCATCCGCTGCTATTTCCCTTAGTCTTGTTAAGGACAACATTGGCGACCACTCCGTCTCCAATAAGTATTAGAAGAGCGGTACCAACGATTTCTGCTATAAATGGCGTCATGAGTGGTTTAGATTAGTTGCTCAAAGTCAATAATAGGTGCTGGCCACGATCTGGGTAGTCCGTTATGATAGCATCCACACCCAGTTCGATCAATTCAATCATCCGATCTGTTTCGTTTACAGTCCAGGGAATAAGCAACATTCCCGCGCCATGAACTGCCGCGACCAGGGAATCGGAGACCAATCCATGATGCGGAGTATAGATATCTGGTCGGAAGGTCAGCCTGGCCATGTTCTCATCATACCCATTCTCGTTCCCTACGAGCCACCCGAGGGTCACATCTGGGTCCAAAGCATTCATAGCCTCAAGAGCCCTTGGGTCAAAGGACTGAATGGTAGTTCGACTCAATACACCGAGATCCTCAAGTAGAGAATGAACAAGCAGGGCGAAATCGTCGGGAGCTGGGTGGTTTACGCCATCGCCTGCGACGCTGGATTTTACCTCCACGTTGTATATGGGAAGGGGGTATCCATATTCGGCTACATGGCGTTCTACCGAATCTACCAGGTCATGCAGCGTCGGTTTGATGGTCGACATGGGCTGTTGATCGGGAAATCCAGCGTGTCCGCGTGAACCACAATCAAATGATGCCACTTCTTCGGCCGTGAGAGTAAAGATGTTTAGTGATCGCTCTTCTTCCTCAGTGACCGCTCTTCCATCTGGATGACTGCAGATCGTGGCAGACATCCATGGTTCGTGTGAAACTACCACGACGTCATCTGATGTGATGGTGACATCCAATTCCAAGGTGCGCACCCCGAGATCGAGTGCCATGATAAATCCCGGAATCGAGTTCTCAGGCAACAAACCACGTGCTCCGCGGTGTCCCTGAAATTCGACGACGGTTGCTGCCTCGCCAGAAGAGGCCTCGGTGGTGGCAGTTGGCTCTGTTGTGCAACCCGCCAGTGCCACGAGTAGGACTACTACACTAATTCTAGTTGTCATGTTGGTCCAATTATTTAATCCAACTACCAGTTCGTGACAGCGCGCGTGACCACAATTCAGTGTGAGATTCCGCTTGACCCGCATCCATTTCCGGGCTGAATGTCCTGTCGATTTGCCATTGTTGCTTGAGTTCGTCAATACTAGCCCAGAACCCAACAGCTAGTCCAGCTAGATACGCTGCGCCGAGGGCAGTGGTCTCTTGCACAACCGGTCTCACCGTTTCGGTAGCCAATATATCAGCTTGAAATTGCATGAGCAGATTGTTGGAAGCGGCGCCTCCGTCCACTCTAAGTTCTGAAAGCTCGACCCCTGCATCTTTCTCCATCGCACTGATTAGATCTGCAACTTGAAACGCAATGCTTTCGAGAGCGGCGCGAGCGAGGTGTGCATCGTTCGTGCCGCGTGTCAGACCAAAAATGGCACCTCTGGCATACGGATCCCAGTGCGGGGCCCCCAGACCGGTAAACGCTGGGACCATGACCACCCCTTCAGATGACTTGACCTTTGAAGCCAGAGCTTCGACTTCGCTCGAGTCGTCTATTAGGTGGAGCCCGTCGCGTAGCCACTGAACCACCGCGCCTCCAATAAATACACTTCCTTCAAGCGCATATTCGGTACGGTCGCCAATCTTCCAGGCTACGGTAGTCAACAGGTTGTTCTTAGACGGTATTGGCTCCGTTCCAGTGTTCATTAGCATGAAACAGCCTGTTCCGTAGGTGTTTTTCACCATTCCGGGTTCCGTGCAGACTTGCCCGAACAAAGCAGCCTGCTGATCTCCTGCAATTCCTGCAATGGGAATGGATCCGCCAAGAAGTTCGGTTTCTGCCACGACGCTACTCGATGGAATAACCTCCGGCAACAGGCTCTGTGGAACGCCCATGATCGAGCATAACTCGCTGTCCCAGCGTAGATCGACAATATTATAAAGCAGCGTCCTAGAAGCGTTACTGGGATCAGTTACGTGTTTATTCCCGCCCGTCAAATTCCAGATCAGCCAGGAATCCACGGTGCCAAATGCCAAGTGACCGGCCTCAGCATCTTCGCGGGCGCCATCTACATTATCGAGAATCCAGCGCACTTTCGTGCCGCTGAAATAGGGATCCAGAACCAGACCCGTTTTTTGGGTGAAAAGCGGCTCATGACCCTCGCCTTTTAGGCCGTCGCAGAAGGAGGCCGTTCGCCTGTCCTGCCAGACGATGGCGTTGTGTATTGGCGTTCCGGTTCTTCGATCCCAAACCAGCGTCGTCTCCCGCTGGTTGGTGATACCGATGCACGCGATATCAGAGGGGTCTATGCCGCCGTTCGAGAGGGCAGCATGCGCCGTCTCAAGCTGCGTCTCCCAGATGTCTTCGGGTCGGTGCTCGACCTGGCCGGGCTCGGGGAAGAGTTGTTCAAATTCTTTCTGTGCAGTGCTGACGATCGATCCTGCATGATCGAAAACAATGGCTCGAGAACTGGTGGTACCTTGGTCGAGGGCGAGGACGTACTTCACTTGGCTACTATCTCTCTATAATTCCTGATGCGCGAGGATATCGGTAGCGCCATTATACGCAGAGGGGGGCGCTCATAAAATGAGCGCCCCCCTTCAAACTAACAAAATGTAGCAGGTCCTAGTCTTCCGCCTGAATTTCGGCTGCTATACGCTGAACATCGTCGAGCACACGAAGCAGGTTTCCGCTCCACATCTGTCCGATTTCCTCCTCTGTGTAGCCTCTTCGAACCAGCTCATGTGTCACGTTAAACGTTTCACTGGCATCGTTCCAGCCTTCTACACCGCCACCGCCATCAAAATCAGAGCTGATTCCTACATGCTCAATTCCGATCAGGTTGACCAGATAATCGATGTGGTTTACAAAGTCTGCCACGTTTACAGGGCCTGCTTCGATTTCTCCCATCCGTTCCGCGGCTGCAGCCATGACGGGAGCAACAGACTCCATGTAGGCTGAGCGATCTTCTGGGGACATCTGAAAGATCTCACGGCGATTAGCAATCAATTCGACACCCATCTCCTCGGCAACCTCTGCCCGAAGGGCGCCGATTGCTTCCGAGTAGGCATTGTTCTTATCAGTCGCCACGTAGCTCTTGAAAGCAACCGTCTGAACGACACCGCCATTGGCTTTGAGCGCCATGAGCTCTTCGTCATCCAGATTACGACTTACGTCGTTTAATCCTCTTGCCGAAGAATGCGAAGCCATAACTGGTGCCCGTGAAAGCTCCATTGCCTGTAAATTCGACTTTTTGGAAGGATGCGAGAGGTCGACCATGATTCCCCACTTGTTCATCTCTGCTACAGCCTGAACTCCAAGATCACTCAAACCGTCGTAGAGCCAAACGTCGTCACGTTCTCCAGTATTTGAATCTGCAAACTGGCTGTGTCCGTTGTGTGACAACGACATATATCGACCACCCCACTCTGCGAACTGGCGAATATTATCGAGATCGAGACCCACGGGATAGGCGTTTTCGATCGCAATCATGGCCACGCGTTTGCCTTCACTTACGATCCGACGCACATCGTCTGATGTGTATGCCAGCTCAATTTGATCGGGAGCTTTCTCATCCGCTAACCAATGAATGGCCTCGAATTTTGAAACTGCGTTTTCATATGCAGCAGCATATCCTTCATCATCGAGATCGCCTTGCCCCGTATATACGACGAGCCATGCCACATCAAGACCGCCAGCGACCATCTTAGGAATGTTGACCTGCGTCTCCAGGTCCATCGTGTAATTACGTTCTTCTGTGAAGTTGGACACGCTAATGTCATCGTGTGTGTCCAACGTGATGACGCGTTCGTGGATTCCACGAGCTCGTTCTTCAAGATCAGCTGCTGACTCGTAATCCGAATCTCCCGATGCGCAAGCAGACACGAACATGACCGCTAGAACGAGAAGAAGCCGAAGAGAGGTGGGAAATACCTTCATGGTTTTCAAACAAGTAGTATAGTTGGAGGAATTAGTTATTCATCACGTGGAATCCTGAGACAGTTGCTTCCGCGTTATGTCCGACTCGGAGTCCAACATAACCGTCGGTGGAAGAAAGCAAGCCTTCTCCGACCACTTCAGATTTTGCTCGGCTCCAGACTTCTGTGCCGTTAATCGTACAGGAAACTGTGGTTTCAGTAACCGTCATTGAAATTGCCTGCGAGACTGGTTCGCCTTCGCCCGCGGCGGTGTTTACTGCTTCGTGAGCTTCCTGGCTGTCGCCATTCAAACGAAATGGCTCTGGGGAAAAACCGCGGACAAGAAACTTGCCGTTTCCGTATGCCATGCAGTAGACAAAACTTTGATTTGCAGTACCCATGTCTTTGCCACCAATGATGAGGCCAGACGGGTGAGGATGACCACTTAGGCTCATGAACTCAGGCTCAGTAAAAGTGGCCATGACGGTAAAAGAACCTTCCGTCATCGTGTCATCTGACCAATAGGTGCTGGATGGTCCTGTTTTCATATGGATGCCATCGTCTGTCAATTCGAAAATCGCATCATTAATGGTGAGGTCTTTTTCTGCTTCGCGAGCGTCGACTTCGCCCATCCAACCTTCGACATTGACGCCACCGCCTTCAACGGCATTGGACGCGTCTTGAGCGACGGCAGGTGTCGATAGCAGAGCACCGAAAAGAAGGGCAGTGAGGGGCAGATGGCGGGTAAAAACTTTCATTGTATCCGATTGGTCTGTTAGAATCCGGGGTAATAATGGTCTTCCATCAATTGAGAACGACTATTGCGCCTTCCGGTTCGGTCTGAATTCAGGATGGGGAAGACTTCGGCCCAGGACTTCTGAACAATACCAGGCCGAAAGCGATAGCAAACAACGAGTATAGGACGCTGATAACAAGGTTTACATTCCCATTCTCACTCACCGGCTCGAATTTCCAGGAAGCCAGCGCCACCATCATGAAATGCAGGAAATTAGCGGTTGTGAGGGGTCTACTGTAGATGCCGCCCATCGGGGCTGCTCGGCTCATCCAATTCAGCATCGCAAATCCCAGATATACTGCTCCCAGGATCTGAATAATAAATACAATTCCGGGCAGCGGATCAGCAATGGAAAGGATGATGAGTGCTTCAGCCGGGATAAACGTGGCCACGAGCCCGACCAGGCCCATTAGAACGGCACTGATGATCAAAAGTGGCTTCGTTGGTATTTGCATCAGTTGTCTTCCAAAATACGATCCAGCTCGTCGGCATATCCTCGCCACCACTCGATGGTAGAATAGGTGCGAGAGTCCTTTTCGAACGACGCTGTTTGAGTTAGAACAATGATGTCACCGGAATTTGGATCGACCTCAAAGAATGCGTTTGATTGGAATGAGAAGCCCACGAATAGAACAATTTCACTTTCGTTTGCTGCTGAAAGATCACCCGAGATGTTTATTCCCAGTTTACGAATAGTGTTGTCGACTAGGAAATAGAGATAGTCACCATCTGGTGACCAGTGAAGGTTTCTTCCAGATTGCAGGATGGCAATATTTTGCCCCGAAATCAGGTTTAAAACGGTCATCGATCTTGAGGAGCCAATTCGAGATTCGTACGCCAGCAAGATGCCATCATCTGAGACGGCCATCGAAGAGGACCACGAACCCCGAGTACTGTCAGAAATCGGATCGACCGTTCCGTCCTCATTTAGCAATCCAATAAATCTTATGTCTTCTGAATCATTTTCGACGGTTACCAACATTCCGATGCTCGACTCCTCGGCATCAAAAACGTGGTCGAAGGAGGCGAGAAGCGTGTCAACACGACCTCGCCCATTTATCGGCATCTTCAGCAACAGATCGGGTTGTTCAAATTGATCTTTGGGGTCATTCGATCCGTAGCCCGATATCCTTCTCGCATAGTAGCTCAGGCCGTCTTTGCTGACGGACAAGCTGAGTAGTCCATCGGCAGCATGCCGTATTACGGTGTTTCCTGTAGTAAGGTCTGTGATATGAGGAATAAAGGTCTGTTTTGAGGTCTGATATTCGTCGGTCAGCAGGAAACGAGAATCTGCAGAAATAACTGCGGTCTGGGGATATCCAGAACTGGCGTAAGGGAGTTCGTCTCGAGACAGGGTTTTTGTCTGAAGATCGGCGGTCCAGATATTTCTGACCAAGACCGGAGTCTTTGAGGCTTCGGTAGAAATGATCAAGCTTCCATCGGGCCCAGCATGAAACGACGGAAACGACATCGGCGATCGCACCAAACGCGGGGGAGAAGTGAACTGAGCAGTTTCTGCTTCAAATCGTCGTGCGAATAGATCCCCATTGTCCGTGGCGGTCTGATACAGCAAGATGTCTTCAGAAATTGCTTGGGGGTTGATCACACCCCGGTCACCAAAAATGAGGTCACCATTTTTAAGGTCCAGGGTATACAATTGCGGTTCAGCATCCAGGCCTCCAAATTGCAGATTTCCGACAGCGAAAGCTTTACCAGGCACTTTAGGGCCGGGAAAAACCGACAAAGCAACCCCGTTCAAGGTGTCTGGACTATGGAGTAATTCAGTACTGTCGGAAGAAATCGTGTACTTGTGTAAGAATTCCGATGAGTAAATCAGTTCGTCATTGCTCATCCAATACCCCGTATATCCACTCTCAACGACAACCTGTGGCGATCCGGTCGGAACGTCCACTACATAAATGGGATTGTTCCAGCCACTCGAATATGTCATTCTTCGACTGTCCGGTGAGAACAGGGGATAGAATTGGCCTTCCGAACCAGAAATATGAGCAATTGAACCGGTGCGTAGATCTTGCAGGAATATGCCGCTTCTACCGAGTGTATCGGATCCGCTGAACGCGAGATATTGTCCGTCTGGGGATAATGCAGGTGAGCCATTCTCTACTATTCCATCCAGATGCAGAGTCAGTTTTTCGAAATTATGTGGCTCGGCATTCTCGCGCCCCATGAAAAAAAGAGCGAGACTGATCGCCAGAGCCACGATTCCAATCGCTCCCACTACAATTGATGAATTAGATGCTTTCCCGGTCGAAACTGCCTCAGAATGGGCGACTGCAGGTCGGATTGCAGAATGCGGCGCCGCTGACATCCCCACGTTAACTCGTTCGAGATCCACCAGGAGGTCGGCCGCACTGGCATAGCGCAGCTTCCGATCCTTGGCCAGACACTTGCTGACCACGTTTTCGAGCGCCATCGGCACGCCGGAGCGCAATGCGGTGATCGGTTCGGGTTCTTCATTCAGGATGCTGTACACAGCCGCCTGTTCGTAGTCAGAAGAAAACGGAGGAGCTCCGGTCACCATTTCGTAGATCACCACACCCAGTGCCCATAAATCTGTGCGCAGATCTACTTCGTCACCTTTGGCTTGCTCGGGGCTCATGTAGGCCATCGTTCCCAGCGTCGAGCCCATCCGGGTGAGTTTGGTCGAATGCGCTGTTTGGGCTAGCCCAAAATCCAGAATTTTGGCCCGACCATCGGCATCGATCATGATGTTCGCCGACTTGATGTCGCGATGGACGATTTCTTTTCCGTGGGCGGCTTTCAAGCCTTCGGCAACCTCCGAAGCAAGCCTGATCACCTCGTTTATCTTCAGGGGCTGCTTTGAGATGCGAGCGTCCAGCGTTTCGCCCTCGATGAATTCCATGGCCAGAAAAGGACTTGGCTGGGCGTCGTGGGGTGCATCTGAAGGGACGGCTTCGTCTATTTCAAAAACACTCGCAATATTGGGGTGATGAAGGGCTGCAGCAGCTTTTGCTTCTCTGTAAAATCTGGCTCGATCATCGTCCGTAGCAAGAGTGGCCGATGGCAATACCTTGATCGCCACCATCCGATCAAGCTTCGTGTCCTCGGCTTTGTAGACGATGCCCATGCCGCCTCGGCCGAGCTCCGCGAGGATTTTATAGTGGGAAAGGGTACTGCCGATCATGTGGGTCAGGGGTTAGATGCGTCATAATCGGGCGATCTTTGCCCAATAGCAATCAAATAAACTCATTTAGCTTCAGCCATACTAAAATTCGGGTTTGATCGTTTATACTGCCATACCACTGATCAAACACCGAAAATCTCTCATGAAAAGAGCATTTCTACCCGCTATTGTATTTGCACTTATGCTTATACCTTCCGTTGCACTTGCCCAAGGGGGCCCATCTGCTGATTCACCTAGGGGTCAGGCTATTCAGCACCTTCGGGCGCTACTGAATGCTGAAGAAGATGGTCTGGAAGCTGCAATCGAAGAGCATATTGCACCTTCACTGATAGAAGAATTGGGTGACGAACTTGGGGCATGGGTTGCCGATGTAAGGCATCAGCTTGATGGATTCAGTGTAAGTGGTTTTCTTCCCGTTGGCCCGACAACCGTTGGAGCAACTCATGAAGGAGCGATGGGAGCAGTCGACCTTGAATTCTCAGTCGAAGAAGAAAAGCCACATCGTTTAACAGCGATCACGCTGAGCGGTGGGGCCTCAGAAGAGGGAAACTCCACTCCTCAGTAATCGAAGGCCGGTCCTAACAGGGGTTGTCGCCTATGCGCCGGATGGCGCTGATGCTTGAGAACACGGAAACGCAGTACGGCACAACAACCGTCAGGGCCATTTTGAATAGACGGGTCGAATCTATCTCGCCTCGGAGCAACGCATCGCCGTGATTTATGGCGATTAGGATGAGTCCTACTATCACCGCGAATCTGAGACCACGGGTGACAATAGATTTATCAACGAGCAATGTGCTCCAAGAAGTAGAGGAGTCCTTCACAGATTGAGATAGTTGGTGCGACGGCAATTTGACCGAGGGATTCTCAAGATAGGTGTCGATATATTGTGATTTGTTTCACCAGATTTTTTTTTGGTGGAATTCGATGATTTCTGACCCGATATCGAGCCCAAATCATAATGAGTACCGATAGCCCCTCTCCCGAACCGGCTGATAGCTCCAGATCCCTAGCGGAACTGGAGAAGTTGATGGCAGAATTTCCTGACATGAATCCGGGTCCAGTTCTGAGGCTCGATTCAGATGGCAGGATAGAAATGCTTAATCGTGCAGCAAAGGAAGTGATATCAGACCCGGATGTGGTAGGGAAGTGCTGGTATGATATCTGCCCCGGGATGGAGCCCAAGGTCTGGGACGACATACAAAGCAGCGAAGATCCGATTCAGTTCGAGGCAGGCACACTGTACCAGTGTTTTCTTTACACGCATCATCGGCGGCCTGACACGGGCCATATTTTTGTTTACGGCGCAGACGTTACCGGTCACCGTCAGGCTGAAAAAGAACTGCTTCGACAGAGGGAAGAGCTTGCCGAAATGGCTCGTTTCCCAGACATGAATCCCGGCCCCGTCATCCGTTTTGTGGAAGATGGTTCGATAGTATTGGCGAATCGGGCAGCGCGCCGACTGTTTGAAAAAGAATCATTAGTCGATCTGAAATGGCAGGACGTCTGTCCGGGAATGAGTGAAGATCTCTGGGTGCAGATTCAGAATGCTAAGACTGAAACAGTCCATGAGTCTCACCTAGGAGACCGCTTCATCATCTTTACTCACACGCCGAAAACGGAAAGAGGCAATTATTTCGTTTATGGTGCCGATGCAACCGCACACCATGAGGCCGAGAAAGAGCTTGAAGCAAAGAGTGCTCAAATTGCAGAAATGGCCAAATTCCCCGATATGAATCCCGGACCGGTTATTCGTTTCGTCGAAGATGGGTCCATCCTGCTGGCCAACAGAGCCGCGAGAACTCTTTTTGAACGAGATAAACTCGAAGGTTTGTTCTGGCCGGACATTTGCCCGGATATGACAGACGGGTTGTGGGAGCGTGTCTTGTCGACAGATCGGGACGTTCTCCATGAAGCAAAAGTGGGAGAACGCACTATTGTATTCACGCACACGCCAAAGACCGATCAAGGCAATATTTTCGTTTACGGATCCGACATTACCGAGCAAAAGGCAGCAGAGCGTCTCCTGGCTCAAAGCGAAAAAATGGCGACGCTAGGAACGCTTTCAGCAGGTGTTGCGCACGAATTGAACAATCCTGCGGCCGCGGCGCAAAGGGGAGCCGATCATCTACAAAAAGCTTTTACAGAATTTCAGCGGACGATGGTCGCGGTGGGAAGGCTAGACCTGAGTGAAGCAGAGTATGAGCGACTTCTGGATCTGGACAAGAAAGCATATAAAAGTGCTGAAGAGGCGTGTAGCCTCACGACCATGCAGCGCGGAGACCTAGAACAGGCGATTGAAGACTGGATGTACGAAAACGAGGTAGAATCGTTTTATGATATTCTAGATGACCTGGTCGAAATGGAGTTTGGTCCCGAAGATCTCTCGGCGCTAGCCGCCGACGTTCCAAAAGATCATCTTGAACTCGTGCTGATGGCTCTTGGAAGATCGTTTGCTGTGTATCGGTTGCTTCAAGAAATCTTTCACGGTACGAAGCGCATCTCCTCGATCGTCGGAGCTCTTAAGGAGTATTCTTATCTAGATCGCGCGGAAATTCAGAGTGTCGATGTCAATAAAGGTGTTCGCAACACGCTCATCATTCTCAACAGCAAGATTAAAGAAGGTGTAGAGGTCGATGATCAACTGGCGGCTGATCTGCCCTTCATTCAAGCGTTCGGGAGTGAGCTAAATCAGGTTTGGACCAATTTGATCGATAACGCTATAGCTGCCATGAAAAGCAATGGCAGTTTGCAAATCAGAAGTCACGAAGAAGACGGTGGCGTGTGCGTACACATCGAGGACACCGGCCCTGGCATTCCAGAAGATATTCAGGGCAGAATATTCGATGCCTTCTTTACGACAAAGGCTCCGGGCGAAGGCACCGGTTTGGGTCTTCATACGTGCTATTCAATCGTCGTGAACAAACACGGTGGGAAACTGACCCTCAATTCCGAACCAGGCAAGACCTGCTTCACTGTGTGGCTCCCGAAGGAAGTGAGAGACTAGTTTGACCTAGGAGCTAACTTTTTGGCGACGTCGAACCAGTTTGTAGTCACATCGATTTTGAATGACTCAGAGCGAACGTCCGGACCCGGTCCGGCAAGAGGTAGTGTGTACAGTACCACTTCGCCATTAGAGTCCATGTCCATTTCGAAGTTGATTGAAAAGTGGGCAACAACCTCGGCACGACCCGTAGGCCTAAAACCGTTCTCAAGAGATATCGGAAGGCGGACAAGAATCAACGGGTCTGCTTGGTAGAACAGAGCTGAGCCGATTCCCCAGATGGCACCTTCCGCAAGTTCGGAATCATTGGTAGCCACAGTGACCGCTTCAGTTTCGATCGAATAAACCACGATTCGAACCGGAAGATTTTCTGAAACGGCAATATATTTCCCATCTCTCGAAAATCGTGGGCTGTGATATGGACCGGTCATGATCACCCGCTCGACACCGGTGGATCGATCTAGAAGGTGAACATTGCCAAATCCCTGATTGTCATGATTGATATAAACCACGAATTGCTCATCCGGAGACACATCAAAACTGGAAACGAGTCCTTCTGTTGCGATATCCTCCAGCTTTCTCAGGCTTGAATTGGACCATTTCTCCAATTTAGAATCTACTTCGATGTATAGATTCTCTCCATCTGCTGACCAGGCAGAAAAATTGGAGTCTCCGTTTAGTGTCAGCCTTTGCTGAATTCCACTTATCCTATTGTATACCGCCAAATAGTCACCAATTCCATTTCCATCCACATCGGCTGCGTAAGAGATCTGTGTTCCATCGGGTGATACGCGATGATTCAAGAACTGACCGCGCATTCCTAACTGGTTTTCAGCACCGGATACTGGATCGATGGCGACAAATATCCCAACATTCGGCTGTCCTAGCAGGCTTGAGCCAGCCATGGCGTAGAGTGTTCCGAATCCGTCGAATGCATAGTCACTAACTCCTGCTGCCTCACTCAGAACAATCGGACGCCCGGTCCAGCTTAATGTCTTGATATCGAACGGTCTCATCAACAATTGTCCGCTTGCAGAAGAACTGCCATCAACATAGATCACATGCCCGGATGCGATATAACGAGGAGAGGCGCCCGGTCCGAGAAGAGTGTGCCGCCCGGTTTTCAAGCTCAAGATGCTAAGTTGGCGTCCTTCGCCTGTCGTTCGGGTAATGTGAAACAGGAGGGACTCGCCATCAGGAAGTGGTTCGGCATTGTAATGTCCGCCTTCACCCGCAAGTGAGTCGACTTGAGAAATTTGTTTCGGTTCTGATCCATCCGAAGGATGAATCCATAAGCTTTCGTTGCGATCTAAAACGATGGAGGCGTCCTCCAGAAAAACTGGCCACCCAGATCCAAACGATCCGATTTCGATTGGAGCTCCTCCGATGAAAGGAATGGTGAAGATGGATGTGCCATCTCTGTAAACGAGCGTTGAATTGTCCGGTGAAAATCGGTATCGATCTCCTCGATTCTCTGCCAGAACTCGCGTTTCCTTTGTCTCGACATCATAGGCATAGATTTGGTAGCCGGCAGTCGAGTCCTGACCCGAAAAAACGAGGTACTTACCGTCTTTACTAGGTTCCAAGTAGATGATGGACTGGATGTCTTCAATTGCCAGAGAGAACTGTTGCGAGGGTAGGGTTAGAACTGGGTCGGGCGGAGTCAACACAATACCGAAAACGACTCCCAACATTACAAGCAGGACGGCAGCCGGCAATACCATCTTCCATGGAATCGTCCGTCGCTCGTTCGATTTTGGTGTCCCGGCAGAAGGCGCTATAGACGACATAGCCATCGTTGACGCAGCACTCACAGCGGATGGTGATAAATCCACTGCCTTGAGATCCACGATCAAGTCGGTACAGGATTGATATCGCTCTGCCGAATTCTTGGCGAGCATCTTGTTCACGATCCATTCGAGGCCCATCGGCACACCGGCCCGGATGGCTGTGAGTGGTTCTTGTGCTTCATTGAGGATGCCGTACATCACCGCCTTCTCGTATT